>Ga0224528_1000229_pt1 | contig 47414 bp, 47 predicted proteins | sample CBST25metaG_2_FD_179888 | JGI IMG/M metagenome (GOLD analysis project Ga0224528, IMG submission 179888) | Peat soil microbial communities from Stordalen Mire, Sweden - C.B.S.T25 | ecosystem: Environmental > Terrestrial > Soil > Wetlands > Peat | place: Sweden: Norrbotten County, Stordalen Mire...
TGCACGGTCTGGGCGTCAACGACCCGCAACGCATTCACTTGATGGAAATCTAGAGAGATCCGGGAGAATCACCATGGCCGAGGAAACCGATCGGAAGCCGGAAACAAAGCTCGTACCACCGCCCGCCTCTGCGCCCGTTCCGCAGCCCGGTCTGACGCGGCGCGAAGCCATGCTGCAACTGCTCCGCCTGGGCGGCGCGGCGGCGGGCACGGCGGGCGGCGCCGTCTGGCTCAGCGAGCATAGCTTCCGTCCGGTTCCCGCGCGGGCCGAGCAGGCGCGCCGCGACCATCGCACCAGCGACAATCCGCAATGGCCGCACATCACGGTGGTGCAGGGCGGCGAACCCCGCGCCCTCGTCCAGCGCGCCCTTGAAGACCTGGGCGGCATGAAGCGCTTTGTCGGCCACCAGGATGTAGTCGTCCTCAAGCCCAACATCGCCTGGGACCGCACCCCCGAGCAGGCTGCCAACACCAATCCCGAAGTGGTCGCCGAAGTGGTCCGCCAATGCTGGCAGGCCGGCGCCAAGCGGGTCATCGTCACAGACGTCAGTTGCAACGAGCCTCGCCGCTGCTTCCAACGCTCCGGCATTCAGGCTGCGGCCCGCGCCGAGGGCGCCGAGGTAATTCTGCCCGATCCTGAGCTCTATCGCGAAGTGGACCTGGGCGGGGTAGTGCTCAAGACTTGGCCCGTCTTTACGCCCTTCCTTGAGGCCGACAAGATCATCAACCTGCCCATCGCCAAGCACCACGGCCTGGTCGGCGTCACGCTGGGAATGAAGAACTGGTACGGCATCCTGGGCGGCGAGCGCAATCGGCTGCACCAGCAGATTCACCAGAGCCTGGTGGACCTGGCCAACTTCATGCTGCCCACGGTCACGCTCATGGATTGCTACCGCATCCTGCTGCGCAACGGCCCCACCGGCGGCAACCTGGAAGACGTGGCCACCAAGAAGACCATGGTTGCCGGAACCGATCCGGTGGCGATCGACGCCTACGTCGCCAAGGCTTGGTGGAATCTGGACCCCGAGCACTTGCCGTACCTCACCATGGCCGCCGCTCGCGGCCTGGGCACCGTGGACTACGACAAGCTGCTGCTCAAAATCAGCCAGTTGGGATAGAGCAGTAACCTTCCCCCACCCGGCTCTCCCCAGATCTCCCACCGCTCTCAATCCCGCGCCTTTTTTCTGGCGCGGACCGGCCGAAGGCAGTAGGCCCCACCGCAGGTGGTTACGCCGGGTACGCCCCGGTAATGAATTCCTCCAGCGCCTTGATCGTCTGCTCATGGCCGGAGATCACCCATTTCACCAGGTCGCCAATCGAGACGACTCCCACCACGGTGTCTTCCAGTAACACCGGCAAGTGGCGAAAATGGTGATTCGTCATCGTGGCCATGCACTCGTCCACCGTGTGCTGCGGGCTCACGAACACCACCGGGCTGGTCATGATCTCGCGGACCAGGGTTTCTTTGGACGGATGTCCCAGCAGGATTCCCTTGCGCGTGTAGTCCCGCTCCGAGAGGATGCCCACCACGCGGTTGCCGGAAAGCACCAGCAGGGCGCCCACATCGTGCTCGGCCATCATCTCGATCGCTTTGAAGACCGACTGCTCGGGCGCAATCGACAGAACCTTGTTCTCACCCTTGCCCTTCAACACCATTGCAATCGTGTCGGAAATCTCCATCGGGCCCTCCTCGTCCGTGGCAGCCACGAACTTGTATGCATTCCCATCCGTGCGGCTCTTTCCGTCGCGGGACAGAACGATATGGATCGTTGCCTGGAAGCGTCTGGGAGACGCTGGAGGCAGAAAATCGACCTCCACCCGTCTCGGTAGGTAGTCAATATAGCCGATCCGGAAGGCACAAGAACAGCACGGAATTGCACACAACTCTTTCAACTCGCGGAAAACCGGCGGCCCCGCTCCTGATCCACCTGCGGCGAGACCTCGAACCTCGGAGTCTCAGATGGTTGTGTTCTGGTTGGGGTTCCGTCTAAGTTGCCAGCAGGCGCTTTGGCCCGCCTGCGGAAAGAGCGAGACCGAACAGGGCACGTCGGAGGTGCCCAGATAATCGAACTCCTGCTTGTTGCCCTTGAGCGGAATGGAGAGGAAGCGATTGACGGTGACCTTGGAGTGCGGCGAACCGCGCAGCTTGAAGATGGCCCAGTCGCCGCCGTAGACAGCCACAAAAGCCACCACCAGCACCACAACCAACCTTTGCAGCCAACGAACCATGCTATCCGGACCTTCCCGAAGATGTGCGCAGATTGCCCGCGAGTGCTACCAGCGTAACTGAAACCACCCCTACGCGTGAAAACCGGCTCAAGATTCCCGCATCGTCGCCAGCGAAGCCGGCCGCGGCGCCCCTTCAAGCGCCACCAGCTTCTGCGGAGCACAGCAGGCGCGGTCGAGCCGGGCCACGTCGGCTTGCATCCGCTTGTCTTTGCCGAGCGAAGCCAGCACGGCGGCAAGAATGGCGTTTGTCCCCGCATCGGCAGGCGGACTGATGCGATAGTGCATCCATTTGCCCTCGCGCCGCGCCTCCACCAGACCGGCCTTGCGCAAGTAAGCCAGGTGGCGCGAGATCTTCGGCTGGCCCTGGCGCAGAATCTCGACAAAGTAGCAGACACAGACCTCGCGGCCGGCCATCAGGTTCAGCAGGCGCAGCCGTGTAGGGTCGGCGAGCGCCGCGAAAAGGCCGGCCAGAGTGGTGGATGGGTGAGCTCCGCTCATGAACTCATTATATACGGTTTGACAAATATGAACGCCAGAGATACATTTGCTTAAGCGAATATGAGGCGCTTGCAATGGATACGAAAACTAGGGTGCAGTCTGAAGTGAGGGAAAAGTACGGAGCCGCGGCACGGCAGGTGCGGGAGAGCGGCAGTGTTGCGTGCGGCGATCCAGCGCTGCGCTGTTGCGACCCGATCACCACCAACCTCTATAACGAGGCGGAGAAAAGCGGCCTGCCGGCCAGCGCGGTGCTGGCTTCGCTGGGCTGCGGCAACCCCACGGCTCTGATTGAGTTGAAGCCCGGCCAGACGGTGCTCGACCTCGGCTCCGGCGGCGGCATCGACGTGCTGCTCTCCGCCAAGCGCGTGGGGCCGACCGGCAAAGCCTACGGCCTGGACATGACGGACGATATGCTTTCGCTGGCCCGCGAAAACCAGGGTCAGGCAGGGGTAGAAAACGTCGAATTCCTGAAGGGTGAAATCGAGAACATTCCACTGCCCGATAACTCCGTGGATGTGGTGATTTCAAACTGTGTCATCAACCTTTCGGCCGACAAGGACCGGGTGCTGCGCGAGACCTTCCGGGTGCTGAAGCCGGGCGGACGCTTCGCAGTGTCGGACGTGGTGGTGCATGGCGAGGTCGACGAAAAGGTGCGGCAGAGCATGTTGCTCTGGGTGGGCTGCATCGCCGGCGCGCTCGAGGAGCAGGATTACGCGGCCAAACTGGCAAAGGCGGGCTTCACCGGCATCTCCATCGAACCCACGCGCGTGTACTCGATTGAAGATGCGCGCAGCTTCCTCACTGAGGCCGGCATCGATGTGGACGCCATCGCTCCGATGGCCGACGGCAAGTTCATGAGCGCCTTTATCCGTGCGACCAAGCCCGGCGGGGCCTGCTGCGGGCCTTCGTGCTGCTGTAACTGAAGATAAGTAGAATCTGTTCATCACCCCGGCGGCAACCGTGGTTGGCACAAGGCGTGTGAGGCGGTTCGCTGGAACCGCCTCGCATGTGGATGTGTCAGAATACTCGTGGAATTTGCGATCCTCAGTTCAGGGGGGCAACGGCCCCGCTCCCACCTATTCCCGCCGAGCAGGCCAATTGCCAGAGGAGTTTGCGATTCAACCTGTACACGAATTCGCTCCCATCTTCATTGAACTCGGCGCCATGATTATTGGCCTGGCGCTGCTGGCCCGGCTTTCCAGCCGCTGGGACATCTCCTCGATTCCGCTCTATCTGCTGGCCGGGCTCGCCTTCGGCAATGGGGGTCTGGCGCCTCTGAATCTGTCAAAGGATTTCATCCAGCTTGGCGCGGAGGTTGGGGTTCTGTTGCTGCTGTTCATGCTTGGAGTCGAATACTCGGGCGATCAGCTACGGCAGAATTTGCGAAGCGGCGTACCGGCCGGGGCCATCGATCTGCTGCTCAACTTTCCTCCAGGATTTGCTGTCGGCCTGCTGCTTGGATGGAGCCTGCTCCCCGCCATCCTGCTGGGCGGCGTTACTTTCATCTCGTCGTCCGGGATCATCGCCCGCGTTCTTTCCGAATCGGGCCGGATGGATGCGCCGGAGACGCCCACAGTGCTCTCGATCCTGGTGCTGGAAGATCTGGTGATGGCCATTTATCTTCCGGTGACGGCGGTTCTGATCGCGGGCGGCGGACCGAGCAGGATACTCATCTCGGTTGCGATTGCGATCACCGTGACGGCGCTGGTTCTTTTTATTGCGATCCGCTATGGACGGCTTCTGAGCGATCTGCTGGCGCATCAGTCGGACGAGGTCATTCTGCTCAGTGTCTTCGGCAGCGTCCTGCTGGTCGCGGGCCTCATGCAGCGGCTCAATATCTCCGCCGCCATTGGGGCTTTTCTGGTTGGCATTGCCGTATCCGGGCCTATCGCCGAGCAATCCCATCGCTTGCTTTCACCGGTGCGCGACCTTTTGGCGGCTGTCTTTTTCTTCTTCTTTGGACTCGAGATCAACCCCAGGAGTCTCCCGCCTGTCTTGCTGATTGCTCTTGCCCTTGCCGTAGTCACCACACTTACCAAGCTCCTAACTGGCTATTGGTCCACACGCAGATTGCGTCTGGACCTCCGTACACGTTTCCGCGCAGGTTTCACGCTTGTGGCCCATGGCGAATTCTCGATTGTGATTGCCGGTCTTGGTGTGTCGCTGGAGCCGCGTCTCGGCTCGCTCTCAGCCGCATATGTGTTGCTGATGGCGATTGCCGGGCCTATCGTCGCGCGCGTCTTCAGGTGACACAACCTAACTCGGATCTACTGCCGGAAGCTAAGTCACAGCCGGCTTCCAGAAGAGAGTGATCATGCAGAAGCCCTATTCCGTTCTCGTTCTGTGTACCGGTAACTCGGCGCGCAGCATCATCGGCGAGGCGCTCTTCAATACCATGGGCGCCGGGCGCTTCAGGGCCTATAGCGCCGGCAGCCATCCCACCGGGCGCGTGAACCCCTTCGCCATCGAGCAGGTGCGGGCACTCGGCTACGAGACGGAAAGCCTGCGCAGCAAGAGTTGGGACGAGTTTGCCGAACCCGGCGCGCCGGAACTGGACTTCGTCATCACCGTCTGCGACAACGCGGCCGGCGAAGTTTGCCCGTTTTGGCCGGGCCAGCCGGTCACCGCACATTGGGGTTTTCCAGATCCTGCGGCAGTAGTAGGCACGGAGGAGGAGAAGCGCGCGGCCTTTGCGCAGACCCTTCGCCAGATACGCAGGCGCGTCGAACTCTTCCTGAGTCTACCCATTGAGACATTGGACCGCATGGCCCTCGAGAAAAAAGTACGTGCAATTGGGCAGGAGTTACTGTAACCGAACATATTTGTTCGGCCGTATTTCGTTACTGCGGGAAAGAAGAAAGAACAGCTGCAGATCCTTCGACTCCGCTACGCTTCGCTCAGGATGACAGTTTTGTGAAGGTGCAATTGTTCAGAGCCAGATCAGTATTGTCGTAAAGGAGTTAGTATATGAGTTCAGATCCGCAACTTTGCTGCCCGGTGCCGGGCGGCGCTTCAAAACTATCCTTCATCGACCGGCTTCTTACGCTGTGGATCTTTCTGGCCATGGCTGCCGGCGTTGCACTGGGAAGGTTTGTGCCGGGGGTACCCGCGCTGCTGCAGCGGTACCAGGCTGGCACCACGAACATTCCGATCGCCGTGGGGCTGATCCTGATGATGTATCCGCCGCTGGCCAAGGTGCAGTATGAGCGGCTCGGTCATGTCTTCAGGAATCGCAAGGTGCTGGGCCTTTCGCTCGTGCAGAATTGGGTCATTGGACCGGTGCTGATGTTTGCGCTGGCCGTCATCTTTCTGCATGGCTACCCGGAATACAGAACCGGGTTGATCCTCATCGGCTTGGCACGGTGCATTGCGATGGTGATTGTGTGGAATGAGTTAGCGCGCGGAGATACCGATTATGCCGCAGGCCTGGTAGCGCTCAACAGTGTCTTCCAGGTGCTCTTCTATAGCGTCTACGCGTGGTTCTTTCTGGCCGTGCTGCCGCCGCTGGTGGGTCTGAAGAGCGTGGTGGTAGACATCCGCATGAGCCAGATCGCCCAGAGTGTCTTTATCTATCTCGGCATTCCCTTCCTGGCCGGAATGCTTACGCGCTTTGTGCTGGTGCGTGCCAAGGGGCATGCGTGGTATCAAACGCGATTTGTGCCCGCTATCAGCCCACTTACACTGGCCGCGCTGCTCTTTACCATCGTGGTGATGTTCAGCCTGAAGGGCGACCTGATCGTGCGGCTTCCGCTGGATGTGCTGCGTATCGCCGTGCCTTTGCTGATCTACTTTGTCGTCATGTTTTTTGTGAGTTTCTGGATGGGTCGCAAGGCGGGCGCGGACTACTCCAAAACAGCCACGCTTTCTTTCACGGCAGCAAGCAATAACTTCGAGCTAGCCATCGCGGTGGCAGTAGCTGTTTTCGGGCTTAACTCCGGCGCAGCCTTTGCCGCGGTCATTGGGCCGCTGGTGGAAGTGCCTGCGCTGATTCTTTTGGTGCAGGTCTCCTTGTGGCTCCAGAAGAATTGGTTTTCACACAGCGGCTCGGCGGAACTTGGCATCCAAGCTCCAATGGATTGAAATATCTTGTGTCCGGGGGCGTGCCTCGCCATGTCGCGTACTGCGCTGGTCATCGAGTTTCTGACTCTTTTTGTGGTTTTGCCGCTGGCCTACCGGTTCTCGCCGTTGCGTGTTCCGGCGTTGCCACTGTTGTGGGTGGTTTCAGGCTATGCCGGTTGGCAGTTGTTGCGCGACCCCCAGTTTCATCGCGCGCAGCTTTGGAATGCGGCACCGCTGGCCGGCCAACTCTGGAGCATCCTGCTTCTTTTCGGGGTGGTGGCGCTGGCTCTCTGGCTCGGAGTGCGGTATTTCGTGCCCGATCTCGCATGGGACCTTGTGCGCCGGCACCCGGTCTTTTGGATGATCGTCATGGTGGCTTACCCGGTGTTCTCGGTCTATCCCCAGGGGCTGCTCTACCGCGCTTTCTTTTTCGAGCGCTATGCGCCGCTCTTCCCCGGCCGGTGGACGATGATCGTGGCCAGCGCAGCGGCCTTTGCCTTTCTCCACATCGTCTTCCGCAACTCTCTGGCCGTGGCCCTGACATTTGCCGGAGGACTCCTCTTTGCCGCCCGTTACGCCGAGACCGGCTCGCTGGCCACCTCCAGCTTTGAACACGCGCTCTATGGCTGCTGGCTCTTCACCGTCGGACTAGGCCAGTTCTTCTATCACGGCACCATTGACACTGTAGGTAGAGCGATGGGGCGATAGGCTGAAGGTTTGCTCCTGCAGACGCGCAGGGCGGGTTTCGCCCCGAAAAGGAAAGGGGCTGAGGATTCCGTGTTGCGGAATCCTCAGCCCCGGTGGTTCAAGGCAGATTAGAACTTGAGCGAAGCAGCGCGGGGAGAGATGCCGCTGATTTCTGCGGCGCGGGCTTCGGCGTAGGCGGCGGCGCCCAGCAGGGCCGCGCGGCTTTCCAGAATCACGCGCACCGGCATATTGATGAGCAACTGGCTCAGCCGGCCTTTGTCGGTAAAGGCCTTCATGAAGGTGCCGTCCTTGAGCTTCTCGATGATGCGGGGCGCAATGCCGCCGCCAATATAGACGCCACCCACCGACATGACCTTGAGAGCCAGGTTGGCGGCCTCGGCGCCATAGGCGGAGACGAACATATCCAGAGCCTTCTCGCAGATTTCGCTTTTGGCGGCCAGCGCCAGCTCGGTGATCACGGCATTGGGGTCAGGTACGGCGGCAATCCGCTCGGCCAGCCAGGCCGGTTCTTCCATGCCGCGGACTTCGCGCAGAAACTCATAGATATTGGTGAGCCCCATGCCGCTGATGACCCGCTCGAAGCTGACGCGGCCGTTGTACTTCTGCTTCAGGAAGCGGAGCAGGTCGATTTCGTCTTCGTTGCGGGGAGCGTAATCCGCATGGCCGCCCTCGGAGGGGTTGGGCACGTGGCTGCGACCGTTCCAGACCAGAAATCCCTCGCCCAGGCCGGTTCCGGCGGCCAGAAGTGCGCGATTGCCCATCTGGCTGGCGTCGCCTTCGCTGAGTGTGTAAATCTGATCGGCGGAGAGTTCGGCCACGCCGTAGCCGTTGGCTTCCAGGTCGTTGATCAGGAAAACGTGGGTGATGCTGAGGTTAACCGACAGCTCATGGCTGTCCAGCGTCCAGGGCAGGTTGGTCAGCCGCAGACGGCCGTTGCGCACCGGTCCGGGCACCCCAAAACACGCTGCATCTACCTTTTGCGCACCCAAGAACTCTTTTACAATCTCTTCCAGGCCAGGGTAGTCTTTCGCCGGATAGCGTTCGTCACGAATGTATTCAAGCTTTCCATCAATAAAGTCATACAGCGCCAAGTGAACCTTGGTGCCGCCTACATCGCCTGCCAGTATCATCGTTCCCTCTCTAAAACGCCACAGCCTTCCCCGTCTGTCGCGGGCAGAAGCGCGGCTGCAGCTTTATCCAAAATCAGAGTAAGTATACCGCTTGAAGGTCGAATTAGCTGGCTGGGAAGCCTCTCCGGATCGCGTGCACCGGTTAAAACTTCCTTTACAATCTGAGCCTTATCCGCACCGGAGATAAGAAAGAAGACCGAGGAGGCGTGGTTGATGGCGGGCCAGGTGAGAGTAATGCGCCAGGTGTCCATTTGCGGTACGTGATTGGCCGTGACCAGCCGGCCGATTTCATGCAATGCTCCGGTGTGGGGGAAAAGCGATGCGGTGTGTCCATCCGTCCCCATACCCAGGGCCACCAGATCGAAGCGCGGGCTTTCGGCGCCCTCCAGGCGGAAGCTGTTGCGCAACTCTGACTCGTAGCACGCGGCGGCCGCCTCAGGCGTCAGTTCGCCCTCGATTCGGTGAATCTGACTGGGATGCAGCGGGACGTGATCCAACAGCGCCTCGCGAGTCATCCGGTAGTTGCTCGCGGCGTCGTCGGGAGGCACAGCGCGCTCATCCACCCAATAAAGGTCGAGATGTTCCCACGGCATGCGTGCACGCCACGGCAGGGCAGGATCGGCCATCAGTTGAAATGCCGCCTTGGGCGTCGATCCGCCGCTGATGGCGATGCGGGCGTGTCCCCGTCCGGCCACGGCTTCTCCGGCCATCTCGACGAAATACTGCGCCGCCCGGCGGGCCAGCGACGCCGCGTCTGCCTCCACGTAGTACTTGATCCTGAGCTTGCTCGACATGAACGTGGTTCCTCTCCTCCCTACTGTACTCGGAAGTTATCGGCTGGAACTCAACCCACCTGCTGGGGACAGGAGTCTGCTGTGAGTCATTCCTTCCAATCGTCCGGCACGACAAGGCACTACTGGTGTAGACTGAGTGTAACCCCAGAAGCCGGCTCGGGAGAGCCGGCTCGATTGTGTCGGGACGTGGCTCAGCCTGGTAGAGCACTCGCTTGGGGTGCGAGGGGTCGGCAGTTCGAATCTGCCCGTCCCGACCATTTAAATCAGTGACTTACGGAAGCGAATTCGCTTCCGTTTTTCATTTTGCAGGGACTTTTGTGGGAGCTCGAAAACCATCTGCTTCTCAATCGTCTATTTTGCGCTCCTGACCGCTGATACCCTCTGCAGCCACCTCAACCGCCGTGTACTTTGCTGCGCTCTTCGGATGGCTGTACCTCTCCAGCATCTTGGGAGTGAAGTGCCCGGCCAGCGACTTGATTGCCTGCTCCGGGGCGATTGTTGCAAGTTTATGTTAAAGACACTACATTGGCTTTCAGCTTCTAGCTTTTTCCCGCTGGAACCAAGGTCATTGTGATTCCAGCAGAGTCTGAATATGCATGAAGAGCTAGCCAAAGATATATGAAACGTGTGGTAACTGCCTTAGTAAAGCTGACTCTATAGAGCTACTTGCAAAATTGCCTTCCGTCTGAAGATATGTGTCAGGGCGCGACTTGAGTCGTGCCGCAAATGCCTCATTCGGACTTTCCGGCTTTAGCCGCTGCGTAGTCGCGAACAAATGAAAACAAATAGACGCAAGGGCTAAAGCCCAGAATCTTTTTGGTCGTCTTTTGGCACGACTGAAGTCGTGCCCTGACACTTCCTGCTATCTCCATGGAGTTTTGCAAGTGGCTCACTGGAATCTGATCATCTATTCTGCACCACACCCACCCAACCTGATGGCCATCAAGTCCTCGACGGACGCCGGGTGCCCGCCCTTGGCCAAGCCCTGAACAGAGGGCTCCCAACCTTCCCCCGTTTTCTGCGGAAAGAGTGGGCCTCCAGGCCCACGACGGAGGAAACAGGGAAGATCGGGCCGAAACAGCCCCGGTGTTAAACTTGGGGTAGTTTATGTCCGCTTCCCATCCTCTCCATTCGCCCCTTTCGTCGTCGTCTTCCACCTCCACAACCGAAGCCCGCACCGCACTGTTGAAACGCGCCGCGCGGGCCGCCGAGGAGTATCTGGAGGGCGTGGATGCGCGCTCGGTGGCGCCCACTTCGGCCGCCGTTGCCGCCCTGAGCGCACTGCGCGGGCCGCTGCCGCCGGGTCCGACCGGTGCGGAGACGGTTCTGCACCTCTTGCACGAGTACGGCTCCCCGGCCACCGTGGCCAAAAACAACGGCCGCTTTTTCGGCTTTGTGAACGGCGGATGCCTGCCGGCGGCTTTGGCCGCTTCGTGGATGGTGAGCGCCTGGGACCAGAATGCAGCGTTTTTTGTGCAGTCTCCTGCCTCCATCACACTGGAAGAGGTTGCGCTGGAGTGGGCGCGGCAACTGCTCGGGCTGCCGGAGGGAACCGGCGGCGCGGTGGTCACCGGGGCCACCATGGCCAACTTCAGTTGCCTGGCGGCGGCGCGGCACGCATTGCTGGCCCGCGCAGGATGGGACGTAGAGGCCGACGGTCTCTTCGGCGCTCCGCCAATTACGGTAGTGGTGGGCGCGGAAGCTCATGCCTCGGTCATCAAGGCGCTAGGCCTGCTGGGAATGGGCCGCAACCGCGTGGTGCGTGTTCCCGTCGACGGCCAGGGACGGATGCGGGCCGACGCTCTGCCGCATTTGGACGACCGGACCATCCTCTGCCTGCAAGCGGGCAATGTGAATACCGGCGCCTATGATCCGGCGGCGGCGATTTGCCCGGTGGCGCGGGAGGCCGGCGCATGGATTCATGTGGATGGCGCTTTCGGCCTGTGGGCGGCTGCTTCGCCCGTGTACCGGCGCCTGACCAAGGGCTTCGAGCTGGCCAACTCCTGGGCGACCGACGGACACAAGTGGCCGAATATCGGCTACGACTGCGGCATTGCCCTGGTGCGCGAGCCGGCGACGTTGCGCGGGGCCATGGCGATCCAGGCTTCGTACCTGGCGCTGGGCGAACACCGCGAGCCCTCCGACTACAACCCCGAACTCTCCCGCCGCGCCCGCGGTGTGGAACTCTGGGCGGGACTGCGCTCGCTGGGCCGCTCCGGCATGGCGGCGATCGTCGAGCGCACCTCCAACCACGCGCGGCAATTTGCCGCCGGGCTGCAGGCTGCAGGCTACGAAATCCTGAACGACGTGGTCATTAACCAGGTGCTGGTCTCCTTCGGCAGCGCGGAGAAGACTCTGCGCACCATCGCCCGTCTGCAGGCGGAAGGAACCTGCTGGTGCGGCTCAACTGTGTGGCAGGGGAAGACGGCGATGCGCATCAGCGTCTCGTCGTGGGCCACGACCAAGGAAGATGTGGAGCGCAGCCTGGCGGCGATGCTGAAGGCTGCCGAGGAATAGGCCAAGTCGATTGACGTCACCATCTCGGAATACGTTGGATGCATCACTTTAGTGTCGATTTAGGTAACCATATACGTGGTCGAAATGGTTACCAAAGATATAGAATGGCCAGTAGTCCAGTAGTGAAGCGAAAAAACATTCGTGTAAGTGCATTCGGCTCAAGTCTTTCGCTCAACCGATAAACCATGTCAATCTTCAAGCGGCATTTCTTTACGACCTTGGCTGCCATGATCGTCGCGGCTGCCTGTGGCACTTTAGCTGGTTATCAATTGGCCCGCTACATTGCGGTGAGGTCAACCGAACGTCAGCTCGATCGGTATGCGAGCCGCATCTTGGCCGGGGAGGAGACAACATCCGTTGGACTGCGGTCCGTTCTGTCCTTAGTCGACGCCTCACGGTACCGCAAATGCTCAAACGCGGAGATCGATTACTTCCGCACGCTGATTCTGGCATCTGAATATCTGAAAGATGTCGGGCACATGCGAAACGGCAAGATCGAGTGTTCGGCCGCTTTGGCCCGGCCCGCGCAGCCGGGCAGACTATCTGTACCGGATTTCATCCAGCAGGACGGGGCGATTCTCTACGAGAATCAGGCTCCGTATCGGAACAACGGCCTCCCAACCATTACCTTGCAATTGGGCGACTCGTTTGCTGTGTTCACACCTTCGACCGGTGTGCCTCTGGAGCCTTCGCCCATGCACTTTACCGAGACGGCGACCAATGCAAAGACCCGGACCTACGGCAGGCTGTTCGGCGAGCCACTCCAGGCAAACGCATCGATTCTCACCTCGGAGGGCGCGACACGCCTCGGAGACAACCTCTACGCCAGCCGGTGCTCCACTCGCTTCTCCAACTGCGTTACCGCCTTCACCTCCATACCCGAGATCGTCCAGGCCAATCGCGCCAAATTCATCGGGCTTATCGCCCTGTTCAGACTGTCCGGTGGTCTCGCCGGCCTTGCCGGGTCGCTTCTCTACTACCGCTCGAAGAGTGTCGAGCAACAACTCCGCCGCGCGATTCGCAGGGACGAGTTGTACCTGGTCTATCAGCCCATTATGCAACTGCCAGACAGACGTTTAGTAGGCGCGGAGGCTCTGCTCCGTTGGACCGATAAACAGGGCTTGTCTGTTGGCCCCGGCACCTTCATCAGAATTGCCGAGGAGCAAGGTTTTGTGGGAGCAATCACAAGACTGGTAGTGCGGCACGCGCTACGCGATTTCGGAGAGATTCTCCGCAGCCATCCCGGATTTCGGCTCAGCATCAATGCGGCCGCCGAGGATTTGGCAGATCCCAGCTTCTTGCCCATGCTGAATTGCTCTCTCGATCAAGCGGCAATTCCGGCGCGAAGTTTGGCCATCGAGATGACGGAGGGTTCCACCGTCATGCGCAAAGCGTCCATCGATACGATCCGTGCCCTGCGCGAGCGGGGCCACAGCGTCTATATCGATGATTTCGGCACCGGATATTCAAGCTTGTCCTATCTGCACGATCTTTCGGTGGACGCCATCAAGATCGACAAAGCCTTTACACAGGCGATTGGCACAGGGTCGGTCATCGTGGCCATCCTGCCGCAAATCCTGGCCATGGCCGGGGCGCTTAACCTGCAGGTCATTGCCGAAGGGATAGAAACCGAGGAGCAAGCCAGTTTTTTCGCATCTGCGGCGTCGCCCGTTTTGGCCCAGGGATGGCTCTTCGGACGCCCCGTTCCAGTCGGCGAATTCCGAGGGCTGTTGGCCGAGGATGAGAAAAATGCGCTTGCGATCACGAATGCAGACACCCTCCAGTCGTCCTAAATCGCTTGACAGCCGCGGCACCGGGATGGAGGCTTGAACTATGTGCCGCATCCCACGCTCCATTTCAGTTATTGCTCTGCTGTTCGCCCTGCTTGGGGCGGTTGCGCCTTTTGCCTATTCCATTGAGAAGCAGCCCGCCGGCGTCTATCGCGCCCGCCGCATCGCCCTGGGAGCCAAACTTCATGGTGGTGTCGCGGTGCTGTTTGCCGCCGAAGAGTCACAGCTGGACCTGATGCCCTACCGCCAGGACGAGGATTTCTATTACCTGACCGGCTGGAACGAGCCCGGCGCGGCACTGATGATTGTGGGCGAAGCGCCCCAGGCGGCGAAGGACCAGGGCTACAAGGAGATCCTGTTTCTTCCCTCGCGGAACCTGCGTATGGAACTCTACACCGGAGTCAAGCTGGGCGCCGATACGCCGGGAGCCGCACAGACCGCGGGCGTGGATGCGGTGGAATCGCTGACCGAGTTGCCGGCTGAACTGAACCGGCTGGGGCGGCCGATTTGGGGACAGCCGGATTCCGCACAGGCCAAAGCGCTGGCGGGCTTTACACGAGCCACGCTGGGAGCTCCTGCCACATCCACGGTGCGCGATGCGGTGCCTCTAATTGCGCAGTTGCGCGTGGTGAAGGATGCGGGGGAAATCGAACTGTTGAAGAAGGCGTCGGATGCTTCGATTGCCGGGCAGTTGGCGATGATGAAGGCCGTCAAGCCGGGAGCGACCGAGCGCGCGCTGGCCGGCAAAATGTGGGCCGCGTGGATGGACAAGGGCTGCGAGAGGGCCAGTTATGCGCCCATCGTCGGCTCGGGCATCAACTCCACCGTCCTGCACTATTCCGAGAACACGCGGACGATGGAAGATGGCGAGGTTCTGCTGGTGGATGCAGCCTGCGAGTACTCGATGTACGCCTCCGACATTACGCGGACCGTGCCGGTGAACGGCCACTTCACCGCGCGGCAGCGGGAGATCTACAACATCGTGCTAGGCGCGCAGCAGGCGGCCATCGACGCTTTTGTGGCCGGTAAGTCGAAGATCAACGACCGTGACCGCAAGGACGCGGATTCGCTGGACACTGTGGCCTTCAACTACATCAACACCCATGGCAAGGACCTGCACGGCCAGCCGCTGGGCAAGTATTGGCTGCATGGGATGGGCCACATGGTGGGCATCGACGTTCACGATCCCGCCGACTACCCGGCCGCACTCAAGCCGGGAATGCTCTTTACCATCGAGCCGGGCGTCTACATTCCCGCGGAGAAGATTGGCGTGCGCCTCGAGTGCGTCTTTCTGGTGGGCGCCGACGGCAAGCTCATTGATCTGACCGCAGCTTTGCCCCACACCGCCGAGGATGTGGAAGCGGTGATGCGGGCGAAGTGAAGCAGCCCAGAGTGCCTCTGAATCGGGGATGAAGCTGCGAGAAACTTGAGGATTTCGATGGACCCGCGCGATGAGATGCAACCCGAGCAGTTGGAGCCGCTGACCCAGGCCTTTGGGGATCAGCTGATGGCGTGTCTGGATGAGTGCGCACGCGGCCGGCGCGGGCTGTTTTCAGAGTACGAACCGCTGGGTGGGGATGGCGAAGCCTGGCCGGAGGCGGCGCAGTTGCGGCGGCTGGGACTGGCGCTGCAAGCGATCTCGGCCCAGTCGGACGAGCGTAATGCGCTTTGCGATGAGTTTCTCGATCTCTGCACCATTCACGGCGAGAGCAATCCCGGCGAGCGCAGGCTGGCGCGGTTATTTCTGGAGCGGATTGAGCGCGGCGAAGTCGGTTCGCAAGCGGAAGGGGAAAGCAAGCCTTGGTAATTCTGCACGCATTTTTGGCCTTGTTTGCGGGCTTCGCTACCATGGTCCTGCTGGTTATCGCGATACCGCACTGCTGACCCAGTTGACGCCGGACTGGGCGGGCCAACAGACCAAACCACGGGCCGGCTACGTCGCCGTCAACCTCGGCTACACATTTCTGGCGGCGGCCGCAGGCGGTTATATGACCGCCTGGGCTGCCGTGGCCAACCCGTTGATCCATGTGCTGGCCCTGGCTCTGGTGGTGCTCCTGCTGGCCGCTCTGAGCGCCATGCAGGCGCGGGGCAAGCAGCCCATCTGGTACGCGCTGGTGCTGGTCGTCCTCTCGCCGGTCGGAGTGCTGGCGGGCGGGCTGGTGCGGATGAGGGTGCTGGGTATTCTTTAGCTCTCTGCACCCGACTTTCCGTGTGCGGCTACCAGCGCACGCCAAAGGTGACTGGGATGATCTTGGTTCCAGCGGCGACCGTGGTGGTTCCCAGGCCATTTGGCGAAGAATTCACGGCGGGCGTATCCACATTGAGATAGCGGACTTCGGCAAAAAGCTTCATCCGGCTGTCGTTATAGGTGCCGCCGATTCTGTGTGTAAAACCGCCGCCCACGTTCCACCCTCCCTGATTCGAAGAGAAGTGGCCCACGACTGTGGCCTCGTAGACGATACCGCAGTCGTAATAGTCGCAATACTCGGCTGGCTCGGGATCGGTGAAGCTGGTCACTTTGCGGTAGAAGCCGCCGCCGCCCGTCACGTAAAGGTCGTTTCGACTCTTCGGCATCAGGTCGATGACTGGCGCCAGGGTGAAGGACCAGATGTGCGCATGGCCACCGTTGGCCCCGGTTTCCGCAATCAGCTTGCCGGGCAGCTTGTCGTCGATGAACTGGTACTCGGTGAGCAGGCTCAGGTAAGGACTCAAGCGATAACCCGCGCCGACGGTGAAGTTGCCGCCCCAGGTGATGTAGTTGGAGGAGTCCGATGTAGGACCGCTGAAGCCTCCGCCCGCCTCAAATGCTAGATGGCTCGCCAGCCCATGGACGCGCGAGCCTGCGGCTTGTCCACCGCCAGACCCTGCCGCAGACGGCGCCGCGGGCAGAGCTTCCATCCCGCCGGTCGTGTTGCCGGCGACAAGCGGGAACGTGTTGGAACTGGACTCGGAGGCCGAAACCGCGTTGGAGCCGGATTCGACAGGGGAAAGCGCAAACTGCGCGCTGGCGGCGGAAACCGCAATGACGCTTACACCGCCAAGGAAACAGACACGCCGCAAGAGCGACACCCAATAAGCAGAAGACATGTCGGAACCTCAAGGATCGAATTGGATTAAGTACGCCCGGCAAAACTGCGCCGACCAATCGCTTAAACACGGGTTTTTGCGGGAGGTTGCGCGGATGAGCAGGAAACCGGCGTTTGCGGGCGAATTCACTTCAGCCTGTTTCTGCATCCAGCTCGCTTGAAGGGGGAGGAAATCATGGGATAGTGGCACTTGTATGGGTGCTGCCACTATGGTACATTTGTGCCACTAAGGGCGCGAGGTGGAACCAGTGGAAACCGTGGAACTGCAAACTCGGATACGTTTGAGCGAAAAGGGTCGCATGGTCATTCCGGTGGCGATGCGCGAGGCGCTCGGAATGAGCGTTGGCGGCGTGCTGGATTTGCGCGTCAAAGACGGCGAACTGCGCATATCTACGAGGAAAAGCCGACTCCGGCGCGCTCAGCAGTGGCTTCGGCAAATAGTTCCACCGGGAGTTTCGCTCGCCGACGAGCTGAGCGCCGAGCGGCGCGAGGCGGCCAAGCATGAATGAAGTTGTCCTCGATGCCTCTGCCATGCTTGCCTTGCTTCAACACGAGCGTGGTGCGGAAAACCTGACGGATGAAATCCTTGGAAGCGCTGTTGCCAGCACGGTCAATCTGGCAGAAGTGCAATCCAAACTTGTCAAATTGAGAAACGATCCCGACAGAGCCTGGGAAGCAGCCATCTCTACAATTACTGCAGCTGAACCTTACACCAGCGAGCAGGCCAAGATCGCCGGAAGCCTGATTGCCAAGACGGAGAAGTATGGGCTGTCTTTGGGCGATCGATCCTGCCTGGCGTTGGCGATTGCGCTCAAGGCTCCGGTTTATACGACCGAGCAGGTCTGGAGAAACCTGAAGGTCGGGGTTCCCATCCACGTGATTCGATAGAACAAGCTGTACAGAATTCTGCCACAGACAGCGAAGGCCGGAGCGGTTGCTCCGGCCTTCGCGTTTGTAGCGGGTAGTGCACCTATCCCTGAATGTCGAATTGCTCGGGGTGGATGGCGGGGTCGCTCTTGATGAGGATGTTCTTGCCGGTCAGCTCTTCAAATTCGGTGATCCAACTGGCGCTGTTCGCCTTGAGAACCTTGACGGTCTCTGGGTGGACGCGGAGCAGGACATCGGCGTTCTCGAAGTGCTTCTTCATCTTGCGCAACTCGGTGTAGATCTCGTTGCAGACCGTGGTCGGGCTCTTCACCATGCCGGTGGCCTGGCAGGTGGGGCAAGGAACCGAAAGGGTCCGCTCCAGGGATTGCTTGACGCGTTTGCGGGTGATGGCGACCAGACCGAAGTCATTGAACTGCAGAACCTTGGTCGGAGCGCGGTCACTTTTCAGGGCTTCTTCCAGAGCGGCCAGAACCTTGAAGCGGTTCTTGCGCTCGTCCATGTCGATGAAGTCAATGACGATGATGCCGCCCAGGTCGCGCAGGCGAATCTGGCGGACGATCTCCGGCACGGCGTCCATGTTGGTCTTGACGATGGTGTCTTCCAGCCGCGACGACTTGCCCACGTACTTGCCGGTGTTGATGTCGATGGCGACCAGCGCCTCAGTCTGATTGATGACGATGGAGCCGCCGGACTTGAGCCATACCTTGGAGCGCAGTGCCTTCGAGATTTCGTCCTGAATGCCGAAATGCTCGAAGAGCGGGACCTCTTTGGTGTAGAGCTTGACGCGGCGCACCAGGGTTGGCGAGAAGCGATTGAGGAAGCGCACAATGCGCTCGTAGTCGGCCTCGGAATCCACCCAGATGTTGCTGAAGTTGGAGCTGACCTGATCGCGCAGGATGCGCTCGATCAGGGACAGATCGTGATAAATGAGTGCGGGCGACTTGGAGGTGTCGGAGCGCTGCTTGATTTCGGTCCAGAGGTGGATGAGGAAGCGCAGATCGGCGCGCAACTCCTCTTCCGAAGCGCCCTCGGCGGCGGTGCGGACGATGAATCCTCCCGACGTCTCGCCGCGCTCGTGAACCAAAATCCGCTTCAGCCGCTGGCGCTCGTCGTCGGAGGCAATCTTGCGGCTGACCCCAACATGCGAGACCGTGGGCATGAAAACCAGGAAGCGGCCAGGCAGGGCAATGTGCGAGGTAATGCGCGCACCCTTCTTGGCGATGGGTTCCTTGGCGATCTGGACCAGAATCTCCTGGCCGGGCTTCAAAAGGTCGGAAATGATGGGCAGGTCAGAGGTTTGCATGGAGCGGCGCGAGGGGCCGCGGCCACGGCTGCCTTGTGCTGCGGGCGCTCCCGCACCACCGCGTCCACGGCGTCCGCGTCCGCCGCGCTCACGGAGACGCTGGCCCTGGCCTTCGCCGGTGGCTGGCTGACCTTCGGCCGTGGGCTCTTCCTCTTCGTCGTCGCTGTCGAAGGCGTCTTCGTCATCGCCGTTCTTGTCGTCGAAGTTCAACTGAATGCGGTGGTCGAGGTGTGCTTCCTGAAGCATCTCGCCGAGATCGCCGCCGCGAATCTGCGGAGGCAATGTCTCTTCTTCGAAGTCGTCCTGATCGTGAGTTTCGGCTTTGCCGCGATGATGATGGCGGGGAGCTTCAAACTCCTCTTCCTCGATCACTTCCTCTTCGATCACGCCGTTGCCGGGGGCATAGGCTGAGACCGAAGGCACCGATGCAGATTTCGCCGCGGGCTTGGCTTCTTCCTCTTCGTCTTCCTTCTTCTTTTTGCCGCCCAGGCCAAAGAGACGGAAGCCGGTGGGAGGCAGCGGGTCCACGTTGTGCGAGGCGGTTCGATCGGCTTCCGCTTCCGCAGGCTCAACAGGCGCGGTAGCTTCAACGTCGGACCAGTTCTGCGCCGGCTCGGGTGTGGGTTCATCCTTGGCCAGCTCTTCTTCCGCGAACTCTTCCTGAACCGGTTGATTCTCGGCCACTTCAGGCTGGCGTTCTGTCATTTCTTCAACGAAGTCTTCTTCTTCGAACGCATCGACGGAACTGTCCCGTGAATCTTGTGCGGATTCCTCAGCCGGCTCCGGCTGGTGGGCGCGATGCTTGGAGAGGGACTCGCCGGGGAGCAGGCCGCTGCCGTCCCACTCGATGGGCGTCTCGATCAGCGTCGACGGCTTGTAGGTGTTGGCTGGCCGAGCCGGTGCGGCTGGCCGGGAGGATTCCTCGGCCGCGCGGCCGGCCGCGGGTGCTCCGTATTTGGAGAGGGACTCACCGGGCAATACAAACGGCTCTGGAGCGGCTTCAGAACGGCGCACCGGTGCTGGCCTTTCGACGCGAACAGCGGCAGCTGCCTGAATCTCTGGCGCAACTTCGGGTTCCGGGGCAGACTCGATCACAATTGTCTGCGGAGTCTCGGCGATTTCTGCCTGGACTTCGGGCGTGCCGGGGCCACGACCACCGCGACGACGCCGGCGGCCACGCCAGCGCTTTGCGCCTGGTTCGCTGCCCTCATCCTGTGCGGTCTCGACCGGTTCGGAGACGAACAGGGGTTCAGCAGCGGCTTGCGAACCGTCCTCGATAGCGGGAGTTACTTCGATGGTGGGGCGGCGTTCGCGACCCTGCCGTGGTTCCTGCGGTTGACTGGGACGAGAGCCGCGATCCGGAGTTCGGTCCGGGGTACGCTCTGGAGCGCGTTCCGGGGTGGCGCTGGCGTGCCGGACTTCGCGCGGAGGCACGTTGGCGCCGGTGGCCGTAGCCTTTTCCAGCTCGTCTGTCTCTTCCTGGTCTTCGAGTTCGAGGAAGTCGGTTACATAGAGGAAGGCGTCGCGCTCCAGCCCAACGTCCACAAAGGCCGACTGCATGCCGGGAAGGACGCGGGTGACGCGTCCGTTGTAGATCGACCCTGCGAGGGTGTACTCGTTTTCGCGTTCGTAGTAGATCTCCGCGAGTTGATCGTCTTCCAGAATAGCCAGCCGCGTTTCATGCGGCGTGCTGGAGATGCAAATTTCCTTTGCCATCTTACCTTTCCGCCCGGCGGCCTTAGCCAGCCGGGACCTGCGGCAAGGAGCGATGGAGTCCAGGCGAATCCGGGAGGGAAGGGGGTGGGCAGTAGGAGTAATCCGTGGATCGCTGTGTGCTGGTTGACGCGCAACTGCCAGCCCCGAGGGGCGGCGAACTGCTGCGTCCGTCTCGACGCGCAAGACAAACCAGGCGAACAAGTTCTACGATACGGCAATCCAACTGCAGAGAGTTTGTGGCCAACCAAGCCGGGGTTCCCATCGACAAATTCCTGGCGATGAGGGGGTAATAACCCGGCGGGGCCGTTCCACCGTTGGCGATTGCACGGCATTGCCGCGCGAAGGGGCCGGGGAAACTCTTCCCGTGTGGTCCCGCGCGCTGAGCCCCATCCGGCACAACGTGCCAGGCGGGGGACCCGCATTCCGTGCAACTTGTACGCTGCCAACGGTTTTCCCGTCTCTGCGTGCTCATGAACCCAATCCTGCCGGGCGCTTGGTCCATCCGGACCTGGCCGGCGAAATGCTTCAAAAAAACCTCTCCTGCGCTCCGGACATTTCCGGGGTACACAAGAGGTAAACCTGCAAGTTCGTTAGTTCACAAACCGGCGCATGCGCACATTCATTGCCGCACCCAGCGCCAGGAACGTAAACAACACCGAAGATCCGCCGTAACTCATTAACGGTAAAGGGATTCCGGTGACGGGCATAAACCCGATGACCATGCCCACGTTGACCGCGATCTCGAAGGTCAACACAGCCACCACCCCCATAATAAGCAGGGAGCCGGACAGGTCTGCGGCTGTTTGAGCGTTTTGAATCAAACGCATCAATATGAAAAAGTATAGCAGCAGCACGAAAAGCGCGCCGACGAAACCATGTTCCTCGCCAAGTGCGGCAAAAATGAAATCCGCGTGCGGAATGGGGAGGAAATCCCCCTGGGTCTGGGTGCCCTTGGCCGCTCCCTTGCCCCAGACGCCGCCGGAGCCGATGGCGATCAGAGACTGTTTGGTCTGGTATCCGCTGCCCCTGGGGTCGTCGTCGGGGTTCACAAAACTGGTAAGCCGGGCCTTCTGGTAGGGCTTGAGCATCTTGCCGCTGGTCCAGACGCCGGCCACCAGGGCCAGGCCGCAGGTTCCCAGGATCAGCGCCTGGCGCAGGTTGACGCCGCCCAGGAAGAGCCCCGCAACCAGGATGGGCGTGTAGGTCAGTGCGGTTCCCAAATCGGGCTGCTTGAGAACTAGCAGTAGCGGGACACCGACCAGCGCAAAAGCCTTGAAAATTTCCTTCCAGGTGAGCGAACGCCCGCCCAGGTTGGCAAAGTACCGGGCGACCATGAGGATCAGCACCAGCTTGACCCATTCGGAAGGCTGAAACTGCATGGGGCCGATCTTGATCCAGCGCTTGGCGCCCAGTGCCTTGTGTCCCACAGCCAGCACCGCCAGCAGCGCCACGACGCAGACGCCATAGGCCCAAGGAACGTAGTCGATCATCTTGTGATAGTCGATCTTGGCGAAGAGAAACATGGCGATGAGGCCGCCAACGATCCAGAAAATCTGCTTGGTATGGAAGCCGACGTACTTGGTGTGGAGGGTGGCGGAGTAGATCTCCAGCACCGAGATGATGCAGAGCACCATCACCATGCCCAGCAAAGGCCAATCGAAGTCGCGGAAGGAGAGAAAGCGGCGCATCAGCGTTGTCCTTCCTTGAAGCGCAAGGGAACGGACATCATCCAGGCCGGCAGGGGAATCCGGCCGCTGGCCAGAGCCTTGGGAGCGGGCGCCGGACCGGGATCGAGAAAGAAATGACCGGCGCGGATCGCATTCTGCTGGCCGGTTGCATGGGCGTGACCACGGACAGTGGGTTGCGGCTCGGACCAGATAGCACCCACCTCGACCGGCTTGTCGGTTGCGGCCTGCTCCAGAATGTTGTTGTCCTGCTTCCGCTTTTTGTTCACGTACGTGACGGCCACCTGGGCGGCGATCTTGGCTGAGGCTGCGCCCCAGTCGCCGTGTTCCTGCAGGACGGCAATCACGATCTCGGGATTGCGCCGGGGAACCATGCCGACAAACCAGGAGTTCGGCGTCTTTGCGCCGCCCTTGGTGTGCGTATCCCCGCCTCCCACCACCTGGGCGGTGCCGGTCTTGCCTGCGAAGTCCACGCCATCAATGTGCGACGCGGCGGCGGTGCCGGTGGTGGTGGCGGCGGCCATTCCCTCGGTGATGGTCATCCAGGTGTCGGAGTTGAGAGGCACGGTTCTATCACCCGAGCCGGGAAAGCTGTCCCAGATGGCGTCGCGGAACTGCGCCGGGAGTTGGTCGGTCGCCACCACATGCGGGCGGACCAGGTGCCCGTTCGAAGCGATGCCGCTCAAAGCGCGCGCCAGCTGCAGCGGCGTCACCTGGGTCTCACCCTGGCCGATGCCCACTGAAATCGTGTTACCGGGGTAGTACCTCTGGTGATAGTTCTTCATCTCCCACTGCGTGGAGGGCATGATGCCTGCCTTTTCGTCGGGCAGGTCGATTCCGGTCTTGGAGCCGATGCCCAGGGAGGTAGCGTACTTCGCAATGGTGTCGATTCCCAGCTTCTGGGCCAATGCATAGAAGAAAGTGTCGCAGGAAAGCGGAATGGCCTGTTGGATGCTCAGCACGCCGTGGTGCCTGTCGCAGTGGAAGAAGCGCCCGTAGAAACTGCCTCCTCCGACGCAATTCACGCGCATATCCTGGGCCACACCTTCCTGCAGCCCGGCGACGGACATAATGATCTTGAAGGTGGAACCGGGCGCAAGCTGATCCTGAATGGCCTTGTTCATCAGCGGATGGCGCGGATCGGTGATCAGCTTGTTCCAGTCTTCGCGGTTGATGCGCACGGCAAAGGCGTTGGGATCGTAGCTGGGATGCGAGACCAGGGCCAGAATCTCGCCGTTGCGCGGGTCCATGGCAACGACCGCGCCGCTGTTGTCGCCCAGGGCCACTTCGGCGGCGCGCTGAATGTCGAGGTCGATGGTCAGCTTCAGGTCCTGGCCGGGGATGGCGTGCTGGGTCCGCCAGTAGCCTACCTCGCGCCCGTGACTGTCCACGATCACGTCGCGCGAGCCGTCCTGGCCGCGCAGCAGTTCGTCGTAGGTCTCTTCAACACCGGCTTTTCCGACTACGTCGCCCGGCTCGTAGGCCGCGTACTTGGGGTTGTTGTTGAGCATCTCCTCGCTGACCGAGCCCACATAGCCTATCAGGTGGGAGGCAAAACCGTCGCGGGGATAGAGCCGGCGCTCCTCGTCGATGGTCTCCAACTCCGGCAACTCGTTGCGGTGCGACTCGACAAACGCCTTCTCGTCGTCGGTGATGTCCTGCTTGATGGGGATGGGCTGGTAGCCGGGGGCGGCTTTGTAGTGGCGCAGCGTGGCTTGCAACTGCTCCAGGTCCAGGTTCAAGCCGCGGGCAATCAGCGGCAGGTCGGCGTCCACATTGTGGCCCATCTCCCGGACCAGGTAGCAGGAGACCGACGGGTAATTATCGACAATGAGCCGGTTTTCGCGGTCGAAGAGCTTGCCGCGGGCGGCCATCACCGGGACCTTGCGGATGCGGTTCTGCTCGGCCAACACGCGGTACTGGTCCACGCCAAGCACCTGCAGCCGCCAGAGCCCGGCCGCCAGGGCCAGCATCAGCAGCAAGATGCCGTACTGCACCGCCGCAAACTTGCCGGAGGAGAGCTTTTCACCGCGTGTGGCATTCTCGGAATACATCGTTTACGCCCTAAAATACAGCCGCTTTTACAGTATGAGTGAAATTCGCTTGGGTTGCGACGGGCGACGAGCGGCCCGTTCCCATCTTCCGTGCCCAGATTCCTATTCCCTACTCTCTGATCTGCACGCTGTCGAGGAGCGGAAACAGCACCAGGGCGATCAGGGAGTTGCCCACCGACTTGAAAGCTTCCGTCCACCAGTTCCATTCCAGTTCCATTCCCAGCAGGATGCGGTAGATGAAGACGTAAATCGCGCTCGACAGCAGCGAAAGCAGAAGGATCAGGATCAGCCGGATGGTACGGTTCTCCACGTCGATGCGCACACCCACCGACGAGGCCAGGAATCCGCACACCGTCTTGGAGATGCCGTTGACGCCGATGGCGTGGTTGGAGAGCGCATCCTCAAAGAGCCCCATGGTCGTGCCCATCAAAGTTCCCTGGATGGGGCTGCGGCGTCCGAGGGAAAAATACACCGTGATCACCAGCGGCAGGTCGAACCAGACATACCCGCGCAACAAGCGGGGCAGCCAGGCCTGCAGCACCAGCGAAGCCAGCGGAACCAGAGCATAAATCAGTATCGGATAGCGTCGAATTTCCAGATCGCGGCGGTAGTCAGGGCCAAACACTTCCATGGTTAAGGATTCCTCCGCGGAGTGCCCGGCTCGCCGGTGCCTGGTGCTTTCCTGGGTGCGGTAACAGTGCTTTTGCCGCTCGGAGAAGAGGTGGGCTTATCCACCTTCGGCTTAGGCGTGGGACTCGACGGCAGCGGAACCACGGCTGAACTGCCCGGCGAATAGCGGTCTGGACGTTGCGCTGGCAGTACCTTGGGAACCGTCGGAGTGACCGGGACCGGGGTCGTCGATGCCGGTTGGCCTGGAACCGGCGGCGTGGCAGGTTTGGCTGCGGGAGCGTTTGGATCCGTGAGCCCAGGCAGGCGCTCCGCCATGATCTCCGAGGCCTTCTTCTGGTCCTTGATGGCTGCTGCTTCGGCGCCCTTCACGGCCTCGCTGGTGGCGATATCCTGCTGCGCTTCGGGCGGGAAGTGCGACGCTATGGAGGTGATTACCAACACTTCGTCCAGGCGGTCAATATGCGCGGCCGGCGCGACGATGATGTCGATAAACGCATCGCGATCCGGGTCGCGCACGATCTTTTGCACCACGCCCACCGCCAGACCGCGCGGGAAAATCTGGTCGCCGCCGGCGGTCAATACCTTCTCACCCGGCTGGATGCGCTGGTCAGCCAGAATGCCCACAATTTGCGTTTGTCCGGCCGCGTTGCCGCGCAGAATGCCGCGAGTTCGAGTGGTTTCCAGGATTACTCCGGCGCCGCTGGTCTGGTCGTTGATGGCCAACACCTGCGCCGTATGCTGGAACACATCCCGCACCTTGCCTACGATGCCGTCGGGGGTAATCACCGCCATGTCCCGATCCAGTCCGTCGGCCGAACCCTTGTCCAGGTAAAAGACCCGCGCCTGATCGCTACCGCTGGCGCCGATGGCCTGTGCGGCCACCGTCTTATAGATATATTTTTGCTGGAAATCGAGAAGGGCCTGCAGGCGCTGTCCCTGTTTGGCGTCTTCCAACAGGGAAGCCTGTTCCAGCCGCAACCGGTCGATGGTCTTCTGCAGATCCTTGTTCTGCTGGCTGACATTGTGCAGATCGAGGTAACCCTGCCACAGGCCTATCACGCCCAATTTCGAGCCGTGAAAGAGCCGCTCCGGCGGGGCGACTACGTCCTCAGCCCACAGCCGGATCAGCCGCACGCCAGGTCCATCCCGCGGGTCGAGCGTGTCCCGTCCGCCGGGGGTGCGGCGCACCTGGACAGCAAGCCCAACAATCTGCGCTGCCAGGACGACCAGCAGCACCAGGGGGTTTCGGTAGCGGATGAAGAAGGAGTCCATTGTCTGGAGAAAGCTGCTGGTTGTCAGCTTTCAGTTGTCCGGGGAGAAACCACTTGCGGGTCGAACCGCGGACAACTGAAAACTGACAACCTGAAACTGCGTTAGTCGATCTTGATCTTGCGCAGGAGGCGGAAATCGGAAAGCATCTTGCCGGTCCCCAGCACCACCGAAGCCAGCGGATCGTCGGCCACGGAAACAGGGAGGCCGGTCTCTTCCCGGATGCGCTTGTCGAGATTCTTCAAGAGAGCGCCGCCGCCGGTGAGCACAATGCCACGGTCCGAAATGTCGGCCGAAAGCTCCGGAGGGGTGCGTTCGAGAGCCACTCGGATGGCGTTCATGATGACCGCGATGCACTCGCCGAGCGACTCGCGAACTTCGCTGTCGTCGATGGTGATGGTCTTGGGCACGCCTTCAATCAGGTTGCGGCCCTTGATCTCCATGGTCAACGGCTTGTCCAGCGGGTAGGCCGAGCCAACCTCAATCTTGATCTGTTCGGCCGTTCGTTCGCCGATCAGGAGGTTGTACTTGCGCTTCAGGTAATTGGTAATGGCCTCGTCCATCTGGTTGCCGGCCATGCGCACCGAGCGCGAATAAACGATGCCCGAGAGCGAAATGACCGCGATGTCCGTCGTGCCGCCGCCGATGTCCACCACCATGTTGCCCGAGGGCTCGGTGATGGGAAGGCCGGCACCGATGGCCGCAACCATCGCCTGTTCAACAAGATAGACTTCGCTGGCTTTGGCGCGATAGGCCGAATCCTCGACCGCGCGCTTTTCCACCTGCGTAATCTCGGAAGGCACGCCGATCACAATCCGCGGATGCACCAGCATTTTGCGGTTGTGCGCCTTCTGGATAAAGTAATTCAACATCTTTTCGGTGACTTTGAAGTCGGCAATGACGCCGTCCTTCATTGGCTTGATGGCTACGATGTTGCCGGGCGTGCGGCCCAGCATCTCCTTGGCCTCTTTGCCTACGGCTTCCACCTCGCCGGTGTTCTTGTTGATGGCCACGATCGAGGGCTCGTTGACTACGATTCCCTTACCGGCCGCATAGACCAGCGTGTTGGCCGTGCCAAGGTCGATGGCCAGGTCGCTGGAGAACATGCTGAAGAGCGAGCGCAGACCGTGCGACCGCGAGGAGCGCGATGGATAACCATTCAATGACATTGGGAAACTGGTTCTACCTCAAGGCTTATTGTACGGCCAGCAAGCCAAGCCTGTATTGCAGGCCATCCCATAGATCAAAATCGTGTGCCGGTAAGGTAACGGGTGCGGTACACTCAGGTGTTTCTGGCGTTATGAATTCGGGGCTCGCTCTGGCAGTAGACAACTGATCCCTGATCCCTGTTCTTCGAGGTTCCCATGCCCTATCCCACGCACCACAATCTGATCGGCGGCCAATGGCTGCCCGCCCTGAGCGGCAAAACCATCCTCAACCTGAATCCCGCCGACCACACCGACGTGGTGGGCGCCTTTCCCTCCTCGCACGCGGGCGACGTGGACCTGGCCGTTGCTGCGGCAAAGAAGGCTTTCGCCACCTGGCGGCTGGTTCCGGCGCCCAAGCGGGCTGAGATTCTGATGCGCGCCGGCCTTCTGCTCCAGCAGCGCAAGGAGCAATATGCCCGCGAAATGACCCGCGAAATGGGCAAGGTTCTGGCTGAGACTCGCGGCGACGTGCAGGAGGCCATCGACGAGGCCTTCTACGTGGCTGGCGAGGGACGGCGGCTCTTCGGCCAGACCACCCCTTCCGAACTGCCCAACAAGTTCGCCATGAGCGTGCGCATGCCGGTGGGCGTGGTGGCGCTGATTACCCCCTGGAACTTCCCCATGGCCATACCCTCATGGAAGCTCTTCCCGGCCCTGGTTTCGGGCAATACGTGTGTCATCAAGCCGGCCACCGACACGCCGCTCTCCACTTATAACTTGGTGCAGGCGTTGGTCGATGCAGGCCTGCCGCCAGGCGTGGTCAACATCGTCTCCGGTTCAGGTCTGGCCACCGGTGCCGCGCTTGTCGAGCACCCCGACGTCCGCGCCATCAGCTTTACCGGCTCCAGCGAAGTGGGATCGTTCGTCGCCCAGCGGGCGGCAGCCACCTTCAAGCCAGTCTCTCTGGAAATGGGCGGCAAGAACGCCCAGATCGTCATGGACGACGCCAACCTCGAGCTAGCCCTCGACGGCGCTTTGTGGGGCGCCTTCGGCACCACCGGCCAGCGCTGCACGGCGACCAGCCGCATCCTGCTGCAAAAGGGGATTGCCGCGAAATTTACCGCCGAGTTGGTTGCCCGCACCAAAAAGCTTGTGGTGGGCAATGGACTGGATGCCGCGGTCGAGGTAGGTCCGCAGGTCAATGCCAGCCAGATTGAAACTTCGGAAAAGTATGTCGAGATAGCTCTAGCGGAGGGCGCAAGGTTACTTGCCGGCGGACATGTTCTTGACGGGGGCGCGTATGCTCACGGCAATTTCTTTGAGCCGACGGTGCTGGGCGGAGTAACTCCCACCATGCGCATCGCCCGCGAAGAGGTCTTTGGTCCCGTGGTCAGCCTCATCGAGTTCTCCACCTTTGAGGAGGGCATTGAGATTGCCAACTCCATCGACTATGGCCTCTCGACAGCGCTTTATACAAAGGATGTGAACCGAGCCTTCGCCGCCATCCGCGACCTGGAGTCGGGGATTACCTACATCAACGCGCCTACCATCGGCGCGGAGGTGCACCTGCCCTTCGGCGGCGTGAAACATACCGGCAACGGCCATCGCGAAGGCAATGGGGCCATCGACTTCTTCACCACTTGGAAAGCTGTCTATGTCGATTACTCCGACAAGCTGCAACGAGCACAAATCGACAACGCGGAGTAAGTTGTTGAACCGGTCCAAGGAATAACATCACCCAAAAGCTGTCATCCTGAGCGAAGCGAAGGATCTGCAGTTGCTTTTGCTCTGTCTTATGTCAGCCCCGTCGGATTGTTAGAGTTCGAGTTAGATCGAAGGAGATAAGCACAGATGAGTTATGTCCCGGATGAGAAGCGGTATGAAAGTGCGACCTTTAGGCGGTGTGGTCATTCAGGCATGGTCTTGCCTCCAGTGTCGGTCGGTTTGTGGCAGAACTTTGGCGGAACCGACGTCTTCGAGACAGGCCGCGCGGTGATTCGGCGCGCCTTCGACCGCGGTGTGACGCACTTCGACTTGGCCAACAACTATGGACCGCCCTATGGCTCGGCCGAGGAGAACTTCGGCGAGATCCTGCGCAAGGATTTTCGCGGGCTGCGCAATGAACTGGTGATTTCCACCAAAGCGGGATGGGATATGTGGCCGGGGCCGTATGGCATTGGTGGCTCGCGGAAGTATCTACTGGCTTCGCTGGACGATAGCTTGCGGCGCATGGGTCTGGATTACGTCGATATCTTCTACGCCCACCGGCCGTGGGATAACTGCCCGCTCGAGGAAACCATGGGCGCACTCGCGCAGGCCGTGCATCAGGGCAAGGCGTTGTATGTCGGCATCTCGTCGTACAGCCCGGAGCGGACCCGCGAGGCGGCGGGGATTTTGAAGAGCCTGGGCGTTCCTCTGCTGATTCATCAGCCGTCGTACTCCATGCTGAATCGCTGGGTAGAGAAGGGATTGCTCGACACCTTGGCCGACTTAGGCGTAGGCTGCATTGCGTTTTCACCGCTGGCCCAGGGACTGCTGACGAACAAGTATCTGAAGGGCGTTCCAGAGAACTCGCGCGCCAAGGCAGAAGGCTCGTTCCTGAAGGAGTTTCTGAGCGACGAAAACATCAAGCGGGTGCGTGCGCTCAACGAGATTGCCAGCGAGCGCGGGCAAACGCTGGCGCAGATGGCGATTGCCTGGGTGCTGCGCGACAAGCGCGTCACCTCGGCGCTGATCGGCGCGCGCAACGTGGAGCAACTCGATAACTCATTGGATGCGCTGAAGAAGCTCGACTTCACCGCAGCCGAACTGAAGCAGATCGATCTATATGCGCAGGACGGGGCAATCGATATTTGGAAAGGCGCGCGGGAGGGAATGGCGTAGAAAACGTTTCTTAGGTGCGGGATCAGGAAGGGTAGAGCCGCGCTCTTACGCCGATCGCTACGCCTTCGCCCCGTCCAGCACATCTCTGAGCGCAAAGCTGGTTTCAAGGCTCGTGACTCCCGGAAGCCGCGAGAGTTCATTCTGATGCAGGCGGCCGTAGTCGTCGATGCCGGCCACGCGGACCACCAGCATGTAGTCGTATTGGCCGGCCATCAGGTGGCAGCTGGTGATGCCCTTCGAGCGGCGTACGGCAGCCTCGAACGCGGCCAGAACCGGGGCCGACTGGCGCTCCAGGGTCACGCGGATGAAGACCGTGATGTGCTTGCCGAGCAGCCGGTCGTCGATCTGGGCGCGGTAGCCGCGGATGGCCCCTGACGCCTCCAACGCCTGGATGCGGCGCGAAGCCGCCGAGGCGGACAGTCCCACCGCTTCGCCTACCTCATAATTGGTTGCTCGCCCGTGGCGCTCCAAGTGGCGCAGAATGGCGGCGTCCAGATCGTCCAGGCCGCGAGCAGCCGGCCCGGTTTCTTCCTCCGCTCGGCGGTACGGTCGCGCATCGCCGGATTCTTGCGCAGATGGCTCGTCCTGTTCACGTTTCGTTCCCATATTGCAGTTTTACCACGAAGTTTGCACACATCGAAAGCCAATTGCACCGTAGGATGCTTCTAGCGGTTTTCCAAGCCGCGTGCCGTCGTCTGGATTGTGCAGGTTGGCTTTTTCTCGAGGGGAAAGCCGCTTGTGGGCTGGGACTTCGATGGACAGCGATTGGAAAACCGCTTTGCAAGCCGGAAGTGCCACACAAAGCTGTGCCGGAGCAGCCCTCCCCCCTGTTGAGCGACCCGGCGCAGCGGCTTCCGCCGTCATCCCTTCCCGCAGTGCATCCAATACCCACAGGAGATAAAAGCGATGATCATCGGCGTTCCCAAAGAGATCAAGGACAATGAGGCCCGCGTGGGAGTGACCCCGGCGGGCGTGAAGGCGCTCACCGAGGCCAACCACACCGTGCTGGTGGAGACCCAGGCCGGCGTGCAATCCGGCTTTCCCGACGTGGAGTACCAGCAGGCCGGCGCGCAGATTGTGGGCGAAGCCAGCCACGCCTGGGGCCGGGCGGACGTAGTGGTCAAGGTCAAGGAGCCGGTCGAGAGCGAGTACGTCTTCTTCCGCGAGGGGCTGGTCCTGTTCACCTACTTGCACTTGGCGCCGGTGCCGGAGTTGACCAACAAGCTGCTCGAATCGAAAGTGATCGGCATCGCCTATGAGACGGTGCGCGACCGTCAGGGCACGCTGCCGCTTTTGACGCCGATGAGCGAGGTGGCCGGCCGCATGAGCGTGCAGGTGGGCGCCGCTTATCTTGAGAAGGAGCGCGGCGGCCGCGGCATTCTGCTGGGCGGCGTTCCGGGGGTTCCGCCAGCGCACGTCACCATCGTGGGCGGTGGGGTGGTAGGCACCAATGCGGCCAAGGTCGCGCTGGGGTTCGGGGCCAAAGTCACCCTTGTCGATGTGAACCTGAACCGGTTGCGCGAACTCGACGACATTTTCAGCGGCCGGCTCTCGACGCTGGCCTCGAACAGTTACAACCTCGCCCTGGCAACGCGCGAGGCGGATCTGGTGATCGGCGCAGTGCTGATTCCCGGAGCCACAGCGCCCAGGATCGTGACCCGCGCCATGGTCTCGCAGATGAAGAAGGGCGCGGTGATTGTGGACGTGGCCATCGACCAGGGCGGCTGCGTGGAAACGGCCCGGCCGACTTCGCACTCTGACCCCAGCTATGTGGTCGACGGCGTGGTGCACTACTGCGTGACCAACATGCCGGGCGCGGTGCCGAACACCTCCACGCTGGCGCTGACCAACTCCACCTTCCCGTATCTTCTGCGCATCGCCAACCTGGGCGCGCTGGAGGCTCTGCGCCAGGACTCAGGGTTGGCCGAGGGGCTGAACACCTGGTTGGGCAAGCTGACCTATCGCGGCGTGGCCGAGAGTCAGTTGCGGCCCTGGACGGCCGTGGCCAGCGTGATTGCCTAAGAACAGTTGTCAGTGAGTTAGAAGCGCCCCAGGTCTCGATAGCGAGGCTTGGGGCATTTTTGTTGCGCAGAAATGAGACCCGATTCCTGCTCGCGCGAAACCGGGATGGCTCGTACTCCTACCAGTTGTGGAACAGATCGACCCATGCTGCGTTCGCTGATTCGATCAGTACAATCTTTTTCGCGCGTCTCCATCCCTTCAGTTCCTTTTCCCGCGAGGTTACCGACAGTGAGCTATACCGGGCAGACTTGGGGCACGGGGAGCCGTACGGTGAGCCCAAGGACGGAAAGGAAGTATATGACAGATGACGTGGTTGTAGTTCATGAGACTCCCAGATCTTATTCCGGCGCACTGTTGGCGGCGATCGCAGTGGCGGTGCTTTTGGGGCTGGGCGGGGTGATCTGGAGCTTCGCACTGAGCAGCAAACTTGCCGATCAGCAGCAGGCCCTGGCAAATGCCGCGGCGCAGAACAGCAAGCTGACCGCAGCACAGCAGGAAACCAATGCGCGGCTGAATGTGGCCCTGGACGAGTTGAAGACCTCGCTCGGCCTGACCGAGAAGGAACAGGACTCACGGGTGGCGGCGATGCAGGCCCGTGAAGTTCGGAGCGAGCAGACGTCCGCACGGCTGGCAACCGCGCAGCATCAGACTGAAGGGCAGGTAGCGGCGGTTTCCAGCGCCGTGACCGACGTGCAGACGGATGTCGGCGGCGTCAAGACCGATGCGGCCAAGACCCGGAACGATCTGGCCGACACCAATACCCAGTTGACGTCAATGAAGGGGGATCTGAATGGCCACAGCTCCCTGATTGCGCGCAATAGCGACGAACTGGAGATTCTGAAGCACAAGGGCGACCGGAACTACTACGAGTTCACGCTGGTAAAGGGCCAGAAGAAGCAGGTGGGAACCGTAAGTCTGGTGCTGAAAAATGCCAACTCGAAGAAGAGCAGGTTCACCCTAGCCGTCTATTCCGACGACAAGCAGTATGAGAAGAAAGACAAGAGCCTGAACGAGCCGCTCCAGTTCTATAGCGGTAAGACTCCCATGTTGTTTGAGATTGTGGTCAACAACGTGAGCGCCAAGAACACCGTCACAGGGTACTTGTCTTCTCCGAAGGGCGCGCCGGTACCATCGGTGGTTGCGGAACGCTAGGGCGTTTTCTGTTTGACTGTTTACGGTTCGAATTAAGATATGTGCTCTCCCACCCTTTCGCCAGTTTCTATCTTGAAAAGCCGGCGGAAGGATGGGTCACGTTGCTCTTGTTTTCTATTCCCTACTCCCTGTTTCCTCGCCCCTAATTGAACAAGTCCTTCATCTTTTCCATGAGGCTGGGCGAGGTCGGCTTGTTTTCTACCGACAGGGACTCGGCCAGCTTGGCGACCATTTCGCGCTGGGCACGGGTAAGCTTGCGGGGAATCTGGACAATCACCTTGACGATCAGGTCGCCGGTTCCCTTCTCGTTGAGGAAGGGGACGCCGCGTCCGCGCACGCGCAACTCGCGTCCGCTCTGCGTGCCCTCGGGAATCTTCAGGCTCACGGGCCCGTCGACGCCGGGGATCTCGATTTCGGCGCCCAGGGCGGCCTGGGGAAAGCTGATGGGCACAACACAATGCAGGTTGTAGCCCTCGCGCTCGAAGAAGTCGTGGGCGCGGACAGAAAGCACCACGTAGAGGTCGCCCTTGGGTCCGCCGGAGCGGCCCGCATCCCCCTCGCCACTGTAGCGGATGCGGGTTCCATCTTCGACACCGGGAGGAATCTTGACCTTGAGCTTGAACTCCCTGGTGACGCGGGTCTCTCCGCGGCAGGCTGCGCAGGGGTCGCCGATGACCTGGCCCGAACCTCCGCAGGCGCCGCAGGTGCGGGCGACGGAGAAGAATCCCTGCTGATAGCGGATCTGCCCCCGGCCCTGGCATTGCGAACAGGTAGTGGGCCCGCGTCCCGAGGCGCTGCCCTGTCCATGGCAGGTCTCGCAGGTCTCCAGGCGCCGGATCGTCACGTCGGTTTCGGAACCGAAGAAGGCTTCCTCGAAGTTGATCGCCATGTCGAAGCGCAGGTCGTCGCCGCGCTGCTGACGCGGACTGCGCTGGTGGCCGCCCATTGAGAACATCTCGCCGAAAAGGTCGCCGAAGATGTCGCTGATGTCCACGCTTCCGCCGAATGGGCTACCGTTGAAGCCCCCGCCCGCGCCGTTCAATCCGGCATGGCCGTAGTGGTCGTAGGCAGCGCGCTTTTCGGCATCGCTCAGCACCTGGTAGGCCTCGCTGGCCTCTTTGAAGCGCTCTTCCGCGGCTTTGTTGCCGGGGTTGCGGTCAGGGTGATTTTTGAGCGCCTGCTTGCGATAGGCGCTCTTCAGCTCCTGATCGCTGGCCTCGCGGGAAACGCCCAGTACTTCGTAATAGTCTGCTTTGCTCACTGGATTCGAACTCATTCGCTCACTTGTTTGGGGTTGGAAGCCACGCGCACCAGGGCCGGGCGCAGGAGCCGCTCGCGCAGCCGATAGCCGCGGCGGATCTCTTCGGCTACATGCTGATCGGGAATATCGTCGCACTCGACCGTGCCCAGCGCCTCATGCTGGCGCGGATCGAATTCCTCGCCCAGCGCGGGGACCGGAGTCACCTGCATCTGGCGCAGAATTTCGTCCATCTGCTTCACAATCAGCTCGACGCCAGAGCGCAACTGCTCACCGGTGCCGTCGGATTTGAGCGCCAGCTCGAAGTTGTCGAGAACCGGCAGAAACTTCTCCACAACGCTGCCGACGGCATAGTCGCGGTAGTCGATCCGTTCGCGCTCGGCACGTTTGCGGGCGTTTTCAAACTCGGCCTGCAGGCGCGCCATGCGGTCGACCAACACATCGCGCTCGGCCTTCATCTGTTCGAATTCCTGGCGGCTGACCGGGGGGGCCGTGTCGATTCCGACCACCTCCTCAGCGGGACCGGAAGGCTCCGCTGGCGCTTCCTCACCTGCCGGTTCGGGAGCGTCCTCGCTTGGTTGGAGCTCTTTCAATTCCGTTTCTTCATTTGGCATGACTTTACGTAATCTCCCAAAGATCTCTGTGATCCGTTTCAATGATAAATTCCACGGCTGGCGCCGGCTTCTCTCACGCGCATCTTCTGCAACACAGGTTCTACCCAGGGACTGCTCCGGCGGCCGTGGCGGAGGATCCGGCCGGGGAAGCAACCCTCAGTTCGAATTGGAGGGAAGTTCAAGAATTCGCTCGGAAAGCCGGGCAATATAGCGCACTGCCTGAATCATCTCCTGGTATTGGATGCGGGTGGGCGCGATCAACGCGACGGTGCCCAGGTTCTCGCCGCCCAGACGGGCCGGGGCGCCGATCAGCACCAGGTCCTGCATGGCCGGCGAACTCGCATCCAGGCCAACCACCACACGCACTTCCTGCTGACGTCCGTCCACATAGGCAGTCAGCAGCTCCACCAGCCGCTGCTTGGCCTCCAGAGCCAGAAGCATCTGGCGCAGCCGTTCACGGTCCGCCTCGGCGGAAATCAGGTTGGCCATGCCGTCCACAAAAATGGCGGGCCCAGCTTCTCCAACGATCAGCGCGCCCTTGCGGCAAAGCTCCTCGACCGAAGCCAGCATCTGGTGATACGTCTCGCGTTCCTGGTCGACGCGGCGCTCCACTTCGGTGCGAATGCGCTCTACCAGCCAGCCGCGGAAGTTCTCGTTCAGGTAGCACGCTGCGGTTTCCAGCTCCACATGGCTCAGCTCGTGGTCCAGCGCCAACACCCGGTCCTGGACCGCGCCCGCCTGGGTCACCAAAACCGCCAGCACCCGCCCAGCGGAAAGCCTCGAAAAATGAATATGTTCCAGCACCTGGCCGGCGGTGGAGCTGGCCAAAGCCACACCCAGACCGCTCGATAGCAGCGCCAGAACGTGGGAGGTGCGCTCCAGGTAGTCGTTGCTGCTGGTCACGCCAGAGAAGCTCTCTTCGATCTGGCCGCGCCGCGCTGCGCTCAAAGGCGAAGGGCCCAGGCCGGCGGAGCCCTGCTGCATGGAGCCAGCGGAACCGCTGCCCGCTGCCATACCGCCCATTTGCGCCACGGGCCTGGTGATCTGCTCCACATAGTAGCGGAAGGCGGCGGCAGTAGGCACGCGGCCGGCAGAGGTGTGCGGCTGCTCCACCAGGCCCGACTCGCTCAACGCGGCCATTACGTTGCGAATGGTCGCCGAGCTGAGGCCTTCCTTATGAGCAAAATGGCGCGCAACCGCCTGCGAGGCCACGGGCTCACCGGTGGCGATATAGAGTTCGATGATCGCCGTAAGCACCAGCCGCTCTCGCGGACTGACGCGCGCCTCAGGCATCTTCCCAGCCCTTCTCGCGGCTCGCCAACCTTCGCGGGCGCCGCCTCCGGCCCTCGCGCAACCTCCGCGAATTGCCGGGCAAACTCAAACACGCCTTACACTTGCAGGAGAAAATGAGTAAAGCTCTCCTGTTTAATTCTAGGGATTTCGATTCGATGCTGTCAACAACCGGGCAGCGCGCCCCCAAACCCGCCCAAAAGGCGCCTGCAAACCGAGTGCGCGCATGCGGCCGGCCACGGGAAAAGGGCGGTCCGAGCCCACGGGAGCATAATGAGGGGGAAGAAATTCAAAACGCTGGAGATCGCATCGAAGATGAAACGCATGGCCGCTCAGTTCGCATTGGCGCTCTCTCTTTTTCCGTTTTGCATGGCGCACTTCGCCCAGGGCCAGAATCAGCCTGCTTCAGCCCAAGCTGGTCCGCTGGACAATGCGCAATGGCCGCAGGAACTCGCCGCATGGCGCAGCCAGCGGGAGCAGGAACTGGCCGCGCCCGACGGCTGGCTGACGCTCGTCGGCCTGGAGTGGCTCAAGCCCGGCGTGAATTCCGTTGGCGCCGCGCCGGACAACAAGATTCTTCTGCACGGACCGGCTCCCGACCACATCGGCCTGCTCACTGTCAGCGGCAAACCCGGCAGCGAACTGGTGCAGTTGCTCTCCCCCGCCGGCGGCTTTCCGCCGGAGCTGACCTTGGATGGCCAGCCCGCCCGCGAAGGCCCGCTTTCGGTCAATAACCTGGAGCCCTCGACCCTGGCCTGGCACGGCCTGACGCTGGTGGTGCTGCCCCGCGCCGGGCGCTTCGTTCTGCGCATCAAGGACGCCAACTCGCCCATCCGCACCGGCTTCAAGGGACTGAACTGGTACGCGCCCAGCCCGGCCTACCGCGTCGCGGCCCGCTGGATTCCCCTCACGCCGCCTCGTATCGAAGAAATTCCCACCGTCCTGGGAAACACGCTCAAGCTGCCCGCGCCGGGCATAGCTGAGTTCACCCTCGACGGCCAAACCCTCACTCTGGAGCCGGTCATCGAGGCCGGCGAAAGCGGAACCCTCTTCTTCATCCTCCGCGACCAGACCAGCACGTCCACCACCTACCAGGCCGCGCGCTTTCTGCATACCGGCTTGCCGGACCACGGCCTCGACCAGCCCGGCCAACTGGTGCTGGACTTCAACCGCCTGGAGAATCCCCCTTGCGCCTACACCGTCTACGCCACCTGCCCCCTGCCGCCGAAGCAGAACCGGCTGCCCGTAGCTCTGGAAGCGGGTGAAAGGCGCTACCAACAATAACTCCGCCGGCTCACGGCATCGTTCCTGCGTCCTTCGCCTCCAGCCAATGCCGCCAAGTCATCGCCGGCAGTACGCTGCATGCCGCCACGCTCTGGTCAATCGCCTTCCTGAAGTCCCGCCCCGGCTCGATCGCGGCCACATCCATGAAGATGGACTCCGCGCCGAAGTGGTATGCCAGGTCGTCGAAGAGGCGGCCGGACTCACCCTCCGCATCGCTTCTGCGATAGTTGACGAAGATGGAACGCAGACGTGACCTCCCCAGGGAGATTGGTGATTCCGTGGTCGTCACGAATCATAATTCATGCAGAGTGCATAATTTGGGAAGGGGAGCCCGAAAAGCATCCGACAGCTTGGGTTGTCGACTATTCCCCACAATCCGATGTGATTTACTGGAGCGTACGAGAATTGGAGCAAAAGAGTGGCGGGCGGTCTATCGGAGCAATCTCGATTGAAGACATTCAGATGTAAGGGAATACTCGGAATATGCGCACTAATGCTACTTGTCTCCGGGGCGCTCTACATTTGCCTTGCATTGGTCGGACTCGCTCCCGCTCCCGCTCCTGGCGCGGACATCTCGGAAACGAAACTGGCGCTTAAGAATCTTTCCGGCGCAGACTTTGAAGTGATTGAGACCGATTCCGACACAATCGCTAAACAACAGTTCGTGAGTGTGTACGTCTGCGATTCCGCCAGCCAATCAAATTGGTTGAGCCGCTTAACTCATCGAAAAGAACTTCTGTTTCGATATGATCCTTGGAATTGGGACGAGCCGATGCCAGTGATTGAGACGATTAAACCCGGTAGAGTTCAAATCTCAGTAGGACGGGTCTCTTCGATCATTTACCAGAAGCATGATTGGAAGAATCTATCCGTGGATTACAAAATAGGCTTCGTCGAGTATCACTGACGTTTTCAGATCTCTTCGCCCCCACCTTCCATTCCCTGTAAAATTTAAAGAAAATACCGTGTCAATCTCACGTGCCGGGGCGCTTCCTCGCATTCGGGAGGCACTGCACGAGGAGCTGAGCCATGTTTTACCCCACCGATGACCTTCGCATTCAATGGACCAAAGTCGTTCTTCCCCCCGTCTTTCTGGAGGAAGAGCGGCCCGTGACCGAAGCGGCCTCGGCGACGATCTTTGAAGCCCGCAACCAGATCTCCGCGATCCTCAACGGGCAGGACGACCGCCTGCTGGTGCTGGCCGGCCCCTGCTCCATTCACGACACCAAGGCGGCGCGCGAGTACGCAACTCTGCTGAAGACGGCCATCGCGGAGTTTTCCGCCGACCTGCGCATCGTCATGCGCGTCTACTTTGAGAAGCCACGCACCACCATCGGCTGGAAGGGGCTCATCAACGATCCCTATCTCGACGGCTCTTACAAAATCAACGACGGCCTGCGCCTGGCGCGGACCCTGCTGCTGGATCTCGCCGAGATGGGCGTCGCCTCGGGCACCGAATTCCTCGACATGATTTCACCGCAGTACATTGCCGGGCTGGTCAGTTGGGGCGCTATCGGCGCACGCACCACCGAGAGCCAGGTGCATCGCCAGCTGGTTTCCGGCGTCAGTTGCCCGGTGGGCTTCAAGAACGCCACCTCGGGCGACGTGCAGGTAGCCATCGACGCAGTCTGCTCGGCGGCCCACTCGCACACCTTTCTGGGCCACACCAAGCACGGGCAGTCGGCCATCTTTGTGACCACCGGAAATCCCGATTGCCACATCATTCTGCGCGGCGGCCGCAAGACGGTGAACTACACCGCCGAGAGCGTGGCCGAGACCGCGGCCAAGATGCAAAAGTGCCACATTCCCCCGCGCATCATGATCGACTTCAGCCACGCCAACTCCAGCAAGGACTACCGGCGTCAGGCCGTCGTGTGCCACGACGTGGCGGCGCAGGTGGCCGCGGGCGACAAGCACATTCTGGGCGCGATGATCGAGAGTAATCTGGTCGCCGGAGCGCAGCCGCTGGTTGCCGGCGCACCGCTGGTCTATGGCCAAAGCATCACCGATGGCTGCATCGACTGGGCAGAAACGCGTTTGCTGCTCGCGGAGCTGGCCGCCGCCGTCCGCGCCCGCCGAAGCGCCTAGCTCGGGCCCTACACCGGCCCCTGCACGATTCCGATCAAGTGCCCCTCGGGATCCTCGAAGCCTGCGATGATGCCGCCGTCCGGAATCGGATGCGGCCCGAAGGCCTTCTTCCCGCCCTTGCTCTCGATCAGCGCCAGCGCCGCCTCCACGTTATTCACCGCTACATAGAACGTGACGTGCTGCCGCCCTTCGCCCATGGCGCCGATGCCGCCGTCGATGCCGCCGCCGCCGGGCTTCACGAGCGAATACCCCTCCATGGCGGGTTCGATCTGCCAATGGAAGACGTCCCTGTAGAACGTTTCCAGCAGTTGCTGGTTCTTGCCAAGTATTTCGAAATGTACGACCGGATGCGCATGGGGCATAAAGCGATGCCTCCTCAAAAGTAGATTCGAAGGCCACTCTACACGCCCGACTCCACCAAAATCCAATCGAAATCCCGCGCCAAAAAATAAATTTTCAAACCCTCTTGCGCTTTATCGCAATCCGCGATAATGTTATTGCATATTGCAATGGGAGGCGGCCAACAAGCGCTCCCATGGCAGGTAAACGCAGACAGTACTTTCCAGAGGAACGGTCTGTTTACTGACGACTGACAACTGAAAGCTGACCACTGTTCTTATGAAGCTTGGCGAAAAAATCCGTTATCTCCGCGAGGTGGAAGGCAGCCTGCGCGGGCTGGACCGCGACCTGAGCCAGCAGGAGATGGTTCGGGCCGTCGAGGCCGAGACCGGCTCCAAGATCAGCCAGAGCTATCTTTCTCAAATCGAGAGTGGCGCGCGTCCTCACCTGACCAACACCACCCGGCAGATTCTGGCCAAGTTCTTCAAGGTCCATCCGGGCTACCTGGTCGACGATCCGGAGGGCTACTCGATCGAGCTGCAAAGTGACCTGCGCAGCGTAGAAGACAAGCTGGACCTGTGGCTGGTCTCCGGCGCCGAGCGCTTCCATCGCGACCCGGAGCTGATGCACGCACTGCTCACGGTGGCCCGCCACGAGCGCACGCGCGAGTGCCTGTTGCTTCTTGAAGCCATCCTGGAAACGCCAGGGCTGGCTCCGCGGCTGGCCGAGGTGCTCCGCCCGAAACTTGAGGGATCGGAGATTAGGAATCAGGGGTCAGGAACCGAGCGCGGAAAGGAAAAGGGAGCGCACAAATGAACTGGGAATCGTTCTATCTGGTTTGTTTTCTGGTGGGCCTTTTGCTGAGTGTGTTTTCGCTCCTGGGCGGAATGGGACATATCGGCGGCCACGTAGCTGTGCCGCACGCGCACATCCCGCATCTGCCGGCCGCAGGCCACGTTGCGCATCTTCCCCAGGCGGCGCACCTGCCACCGGGAACAGCCGGGCAATCGGCACAGGCCAGCGCAACCGTCCCCTGGTGGAATGCATTTTCGATCATGATTTTTCTCTGCTGGTTTGGCGCGGCGGGGTACCTGCTGACGCGCTACGGCGGATTGGTGGCCGGGGTGGTTCTGGTGGTGGCCGGTGTCTGCGGATTGGCCGGCGGAGCTATCGTCTTCTTTTTCCTGGCCAGGGTGCTGTTGCCCCACGAACGCGAGCTCACGGCGGACGAAACCGACGTGGTGGGCGTGGTGGGTCATGTTTCAGCTCCCATCCGTATCGCCGGCACCGGGGAAATTGTCTATGAGCAGATGGGCGCGCTGCACTCGGCTCCCGCACGCTCCGAGGATGGCGACCCGATTCCAAAACAGGAAGAGGTCTTTGTCGTCCGCTATGAAAAAGGAGTCGCCTACGTCCGGCGTTGGGAAGAAATGTCGGAAGGCGGTGAGTAGGTGCTAGGTGTTAGGTGCTAGGTGCTAGGTGCTAGGTGTTAGGTGTTAGGTGCTAGGTGTTAGGTGCTAGGTGCTGCGGGCCAGGTACTAGGGGCTAGGTGCTAGGGGCCCGCGGTTAAAGTCCGTCTTGTAACAGGGCACGACTTTAGTCGTGCCGTAAGTAGCACACAATGAAGGCGAGCTTTAGCCCCTGAGGAAACGCTGTTGGGGATCGGAAACGTTCAGCGATTCCCTTGGTGCTAGGGAGTAGGAAGTAGCTTACAGCTCTGAGTTATCGACGCACAGAGCAGAAGCAACCAGCGTCAGTGAGCTAGCAGCTGGAAGCTGGAGGCTGTTCTCATCAACAAGCTCTTTCCCGGTTGAAAGGACCGGGATTGCATGACCAACTCGACCGTGCTGATCGCGGATATGGCCATCCTGGTGGGCATTTTTCTGCTGGGATTGTTGGCCAAGTTATTTCCAAAGGGCGGCCGGAACCCCGGCTCGAAGCAATAAGCGGTTGTCAGCTTGCGGTTGTCGAGCGCTGACAACTGAGAACTGACAACTGATAACTGTTCACTGATCACTGTTAGCTGTTAGCTGTTAGCTGTAAAACCATTCAACCCTCATCTCCCGGGCGAAAGGGCCGGGACCGCAATGACGAATGATCTTGTAGTGTTTGTTGGTTTAGGCATACTGGCGCTGATTCTTATCCTGGGCCTGCTGGCGAGGATGTATCGCAAGGCAGGGCCCAACGAGGCTTTGATTGTCTATGGATTCCGCGGACCCAGGGTGATCAAGGGCCACGGCACCGTCATCTTTCCCATGGTGGAGAATTGCCGCGAGCTGAGTCTCGAATTGATGAGCTTCGACGTGGCTCCGCAGCAGGACCTTTATACCAAGCAGGGCGTGGCGGTCACCGTCGAGGCCGTGGCGCAGATCAAGGTACGGAGCGATCAGGCATCCATCCTGACCGCGGCCGAGCAGTTCCTGACCAAGGCTCAGCCGCAGCGCGAAGGACTGATCCGCCTGGTGATGGAAGGCCATCTGCGCGGCATCATCGGTCAGTTGACGGTGGAGCAGATCGTCAAGGAGCCGGAGATGGTGGGCGAGCGGATGCGCGCCACCTGCGCGGAAGACATGAGCAAGATGGGCCTCGAGGTGATTTCCTTCACCATCAAGGAAGTGCGCGACAAGAACGAGTACATCTCGAACATGGGCCGTCCCGACGTGGCCCGCATCAAGCGCGACGCGGAGATGGCCACCGCCGACGCCGAGCGCGACACCGCCATCAAGCGCGCCGCCGCTCTGCGCGAGTCCGCCGTCGCCAAGGCGCAGGCCGACCAGGAGCGGGTGATTGCCGAAACCGCTTCGCAAACCCGCCAGGCCGAGGCACAGCGCGACCTGGAGATCAAGAAGGCCGAGTACGCCGAGCAGAGCCGCCGCCAGCAGGCTTCGGCCGACAAGGCCTACGAATTGCAGACCAACGTGATGCTGCAGCAGGTGACCGCTGAGCAGGTGAAAGTGCAGCAGGTGGAAAAAGAGGGCCAGATCAAGGTGCAGGAAGCTGAAATTGCGCGCCATGAAAAGGAACTCATTGCCACCGTTCTGAAGGGCGCAGAAATCGAACGCCAGCGCATTGAGAACATGGCTGCTGCTGAAAAGAACCGCCTGACCGCCGAAGCCGAGGGCCGCGCCGCCGCCATCCGCACCCAGGGCGAAGCCGAAGCCTCGATCATCTTCCAGAAGGGCGAAGCGGAAGCCAAGGCTATGAACGTGAAGGCCGAGGCCTACCAGCAGTGGAACCAGGCTGCCGTGGTGGACAAGCTGCTCACCAACATGGCCGACGTGGTGCGCGCCATGGCCGAGCCGCTCAGCAAGGTGGACAAGATCACCATCGTCTCGACGGGCAACGAAGACGCCGCGGGCGTACACAAGATCACCGGCGACATGACCAAGATTGCCGCGCAGGTACCGGCTCTTTTTGAGGCGCTCAGCGGCATGGACATCAAGCAGTTGATGTCCAACGTGAAGGCTATCAAAACCAAGCCGGAGGAGGCCAAGCCCGAGGAGAAGTAGCTTCTAACGTCTTATTGATCCGGACCGATTGGGTTGATGCGGAGCAGAGCAAAAGCAACTGCAGATCCTTCGCTTCGCTCAGGATGACAGCTCTGCGGCGATGCATTCCATTCGGGCCGGATCAACAGTTCATTGCTGGTTCGCTGTTAGTTAGAGAAACAACACGGAGGTTCGTCATGGCATTGTTGGAGAGAGTTAGCACATTGCTCCGCGCCAATCTGAATGACCTGGTTGAGAAGGCCGAGGATCCGGAGCGGCTGTTGAAACAGATCGTGCTCGACATGGAGAATCAACTGCTCCAGGTCAAGACCCAGGTGGCCATTGCCATCGCCGATGAGCACCTGCTCGGCAAGAAGCGCGCCGAGCACGAGCAGCAGGCCGCCGAGTGGCGTCGCAAGGCTGAACTGGCTGTGGAAAAGGGCCGCGACGACATGGCTCGCGCCGCCCTGGAACGCGCCCTCAGCGCCGACCAGTTGGTCGTAGGTTTTGCCGCCCAGGCCGAAGACCAGAAGCACGAGGCGGACAACCTTCGCCAGGCTCTGCACAAGCTCGAACAGAAGCTGAACGAGACTCGCGCCCACTGCGAAATGCTGGTGGCCGAGCATCGTCGCGCCAAGGTCGTGGGCCGAGCCACCAAGGCCCGCCAGGTCGTCGGCACGGATCAGGAACACGCCCTGGGACGGATGCAGAGTAAGGTACGAATCCAGTCGGCGGAGAATGCAGCGGCCAGTGAGTTACTGGCGCCCGAAACTCTCGAAGACAAGTTCCAGGCCCTGGAGAGCGAAGACAAGGTCGAGACGCTTCTCAACGAGATCAAGAGCCGCCAATCGCCGCAGTCCTAGTGTCCTGTGTCTGAAGTTCGCATCGGAATTGCACTGTCATCTTGAGCGTAGTTTGGCCGGCCTTTTGGCCAAACTAAGTCGAAAGATCTGCAGTTACTCTTTAACGAACTTCGGATTCACCTCAGCAGGTCTCTGACAGCATGATTTCGCACCTCTGGAGTCACTTGCAAAAGTCCATGGAGATAGCAGGAAGTGTCAGGGTACGACTTCAGTCGTGCCGAAAGACGATCAAAAAGATTCTGGGCTTTAGCCCCTGCGTCTATTTGTTTTCATTCGTTTGTGGCGACGCAGCGGCTAAAGCCGGAGAGTCAGAATGAACCATTTGCGGCACGACTCAAGTCGTGCCCTGATGCATATCTTCAGACGGAAGACAATTTTGTAAGTAGCTCTCTGGTTCGTGCTATCCCAGGTCCTGGAATCGGGGCCTGGGGCACCCATCGCTGGTACAACTTCAAGCGCTCAGAGAGTTTGTTCAGAACTTCGCTGGACTGATGATCGCGTGCCTCACGGCTCGTTGAGGATCAGCACGATCCGGCCGACAATCAGGTCGCTGGGCGATTCCCCTGGCTCCACTTCGATCAGGTCCACCGGAAAGGCGATGGCGTGCGGCCGCAGCACCAGGCGGTCGGAGACAAAATCGACATACCGCAGGGCAAGGTGCGATCCCTGGCGCACCGCGTAAAGGTTGGGCCGGTTGGGCCGGTAGGGGAGCAGCGAAGTGTAATGCCGGTCAATCAGGGTAATCGCTTCCGGCAACACCAGCGGCTCCATCGACAGCGCGTCGGCCGCAGAAATCCGCACCGCCACAAACCGCTGGCAGGCGCGGCGCTGATTGGAAGCCCTGGGGCGGACCGACTCCAACAGGCCGGCGGGCAAATGCAGCATGGTCTGCACCGCGGAGGGCCGTATGAACGGCTCAAAGAGCGCCGCCGCATGGGAGACCACCGGCACCATGCTGTTCTCCTCGTCCGGCGTTCCCGTTCCGGTTTGAAAAGCCGCGGGCAGAAGATCCCCGGCGTCCATGTGCTGAGCCATCAGTATCCGATCCAGCCCTTCCAGCGAAAGCTGGCGCCGGCTATTTAGAAAGTTCGATAAATGGGATTGCCCGAATCCCGTCTGTCGCGCCAATAAAGAGACGCTGAGCGTTCCCCGCTGTATCCTGCGCAGCAGTTCCAGGCGGAGTCGTTCGTGCATCTGGGTAAAGTTCATCTGTGGATAATTCGCCACCAGCAATGGGGACGAGGAGTCCTCGATTTCTATCAGAAAAGCTGAAAGGGCTGATCGGCCTTCATTTTCGACGCTTAGTGGTCGATTGAAAAGCGCTAACCCGTAAAACCGCCAGCAGCGATTGACGCAGGAGAATCAACTTTCTAGATTGGCTTTACTTAACCCGATCTGGCTTGTGGGAATTTCTTAAGAAGCGTTTCACCGCCGTACGGATGAAACGGAGCGAGACTCTGCCCCCTTCTGCCGGCAATGAACATTCGCCGCAACAGGAAAGGCTACTGCGGTCTCGAAATCCCACCCCCAAACGCCCCATAGAGGCGTCCGGGAAAAGCCAGCAAAGGGAATTCCAGAATCTGCGCGCTATGTGCATGACAACAAAAAACGAGAGAAGACGGGTGGCTATCCCCCATCAGGGCACTAGAACCCTGAGCAGTCTTGCCCGGTTCTCTCTGCCCCGCGGAGAGAAGTCTGTAGAGCAGTGCCGTCGGGAGTTCAAGGAACCATGGAGATTTCGTCATGGAATTGCGCGTGCATTTGAAGATTTGCGAGGGGTGCGGCTGCCTTTGGTACCGCCCCCAGACTCAGGGTAGTGTCTACTGCCGGGTATGCGAGGCAAAACTGAAGGACTTTCCGACACCGGAGAGCCGTAAACGCAGGGGACGCCCCGGAAACAAGCCGCTGATCAAGGTTTGGGCAGTGGCAGAAGCGAATGGGGGTGCCAAATGAGCGCGGCGCTTCAGTTGTCCATGCTTTGGGGAGCGAGCAATTCACAGGAAACCTGTACCGAGGATCGGAGGAGATTTCAGAAGAAGCCCGTGGCGTCCGTTCGGCCTGTCGCCACCGAGCCAGAAGCGGAACCGGTCGTCAGCCTGGCCTTCTACCGGAAGCACACCGAGAGCATGTTGCGGCGTTATCTTTACGCCTCAATGCAGGTGGGTAGGGCTCCATCCATCCTGGGCGACCCCATTGCCAGGGGATGGGCCTCAAGCCGGCCGGTCCGGACCTTCGAGGACGCCGTCATCTTTGTCCTCGACGTGGAAACGTGTCTGAACCAGCTCGATTCGCTGGATCGCAAGATGCTCAGCCGGATCGTTCTCCAGGAGTACACGCAGAACGAAGCAGCTCCCTTGTTGGGGATGAGTCCACGCACCGTCTCCTACAAGTTTCCCAGGGCGCTGGACCGGTTGACGGAGAAGCTTCTGGAAGCCGGTTTGCTGGTTCTGCCGCATTGATGAAGTAACACAACGGCCAGCGAAGGGGAGTCTCGGTAACACGCTCCCCCAGGGCAATCGCATGAACGCGGGAGTGTCTTAGCAGATGCGGCATCTGGGTTGATACTCGTGCGGAGGAGCGAAAAGGGGTGTGCTGTTTCCAGGAGGTTGCGATGGAGGCAGCAGGCCGGT
>Ga0224528_1000231_pt1 | contig 47116 bp, 32 predicted proteins | sample CBST25metaG_2_FD_179888 | JGI IMG/M metagenome (GOLD analysis project Ga0224528, IMG submission 179888) | Peat soil microbial communities from Stordalen Mire, Sweden - C.B.S.T25 | ecosystem: Environmental > Terrestrial > Soil > Wetlands > Peat | place: Sweden: Norrbotten County, Stordalen Mire...
CCCCACCCCACCCCGAAGCCTTCAGCCTTTATGCTTTCCGCAACCGCAACCGGACAGTCATCCTGATCACAGGCAACGACGACCGCGGTCTACTCTTCGGCATCGGCGCGCTTTTGCGCAAGCTCTCGCTTTCGCCCGGACGCGCAACTCTGCCGCGACCGCTGCACCTGATCGAAAGCCCTGAAAAGCCCATCCGCAGCCACCAACTCGGCTATCGTTTCAAAAACAATACCTACGACGCCTGGAACCTGGCACAGTTCGAGCAGCAAATCCGCGACTTGGCCGTCTTTGGCGGCAATACCGTCCAGCTCATCTCTCCTGCCTCCGACGACGATCCCCTCAGTCCCCTTTTCCCCGCGGCACCGCTCGAGACCCTCCTCGGCGTCTCCCGCATCCTCGACCGCTACGGCCTCAACTGCGACATGTATTACCCGGAGATGGAGACCGACTATGCACGCCCTGCCGACGTGGCTCGGGAACTGGCCCGGTTTGACTCCCTCTTCCGCCAGATTCCCCACGTCAACGCCCTCTGGATTCCCGGCGGCGACCCCGGACACACGCCTCCGGAGCTGCTCTTTCCCCTGATCGCGCAGGAGGCGGTTCTTCTTCACCGCTACCACCCCAACGCCCGCATCTACGTCTCTGCCCAAGGAATGGACGCCGCGCACTACGAGGACTTCTACCGCCTCGTCGCCCAGCATCCCGCCTGGCTCTCCGGCGTCTTCTTCGGTCCACAATCCCGCGATAGCATGGAAACCCAGCGGCGCCGCATCCCAGCGGAGATTCCGCTGCTCTTCTATCCCGATATCGGCCACACCATGCACGCGCAGTTTCCCGTTCCCCAGTGGGACCCGACCTACGCCCTGACGGAGGGCCGCGAGCCCATCGATCCTCGCCCGGCGGAGGAAGCCCTCATCTACCGGCACTTTGCTCCCCTGAACGCCGGCTTCGTCACCTACTCCGAAGGGGTCAGCGACGACGTCAACAAGGTTCTATGGACGCAATGGGGCTGGTCCGCCTCCATGCCCGCCAAATCCATCCTTGAAGACTATGCCCGTTACTTCGTCGGCCCACAGTGGACCAGGCCCTTCGCCCAAGGGCTTCTCGATCTGGAACAGAATTGGCGGGGGCCTTTGCTCACCAACCGCCAGATCGCCCCGACGCTGCGCGAGTTTCAGCAGATGGAGCAATCCGACGCGGCCCCACGGGATAACTGGCGCTTTGAAATGGCCCTCTACCGCGCCTATTACGACGCCTTTTTGCAAACCCGCCTCACAGCCGAGACCCACCAGCAGACGGCAGCTCTCGAAGCCCTGCGCAGCAGCCGGGATGCTGACGCGGCCATGGACCGCGCCGAAGCCCTCCTCCAGCCTCCCGCGACCGTTCCCGGAGCCGATCTCCGCGACCGCGTCTTCACCCTGGCCGGGAATCTCTTCCGCCATATCGAACTGCAACTGAGCGTGAAGCTCTACGGCGCTTCCAACTGGGAACGCGGAGCCAACCTTGACCGCATCGATATTTCCCTGAACGACCGGGTCTGGCTCGAACGGGAGTTTCAGCGCATACGCGCACTGCCCGCGGAGCAGCGGGTCGGCGCGCTCCGAAATCTACTTGCGGTGGAGGAGCCCGCCCCCGGCGCCTTCCACGACGACCTGGGAAACCCGACTCGTGAGCCGCACCTGGTTCATGGGCCGGGCTTCGCCGCCGATCCAGGGTTCTACCGGAGCGCAATCGACGGCGTGGCCGACCGCATCCCGGAAGACGGCTGGCGCTGGTCCCAGCTCACCTACGCCGAGACCCTCTATGAAGTCCCCCTCCACCTGCATTACTCCGGGCTCGACCCCGCACGGCACTATCGCCTGCGCGTGACCTATGCCGGCGAAGACTATGCGCTGCCTCTGCGCCTTACGGCCCACCAGGACCTGGAAATCCATCCGGCTCTCCAGCGCAAAACCAATCCCCAGACCGTCGAGTTCGATCTTCCCGCCGAAGCCATCCGCTCCGGCGAACTCGACCTGGAATGGGCCGGACCTAAAAACTCCGGCGGCAGCGGCCGCGGCCGTCAGGTCGCCGAAGTCTGGCTGTTCCCCGTCGAAGCCAACTGAGCCCGGCCAACTCGTCCCCCAAGCAGAAAAACGCCTCTATTCCTTCTGGGATTTGACCGCAACTCCTCTATTTATCCGCGATCTAAAGGGTAGAATCTCTCAGATATGTCCGAGTCTATCAATCGCCGTTCTGAACAGATCATGAAACTTCTCTTGCGCGCCGGGACTGCAACCATAGAGGAGTTGCTGGCCGTCACCGGCTCCTCGGCGCCCAGTATCCGGCGGGACCTGGCACGGCTCGATAACCGGGGTCTGATTCGCCGCACCCATGGCGGCGCCGAGCTGGTGGAGCCGCTCCTCTACGAGCCCTTCCGCTACGACAGCTCTTTCCTGGCCCGCGAACAGCGCTTTGCGGTTGAAAAGCGCAGCATTGGGGTGGCCGCCGCCGAACTGGTTCAGGCCGGAGAGACGATAGGCTTGACTGCCGGAACGACCACCACACACATTGGGCGCAGCCTGCGCCACCGAGACAAAATCCAGGTGGTCACCAACGCCATCAACATCGGCATGGAGCTCTGCAACCAGCCGGGCATCCGCACCTTTCTGACGCCAGGCGTAGTTCCCTGGGCGTGGTCGTTCTCGCTAACCGGCAATGCCGCGCTCACTTTCCTCGACGATGTCTACATGGACAAGGTGTTCCTGAGCGTGACCGGTCTCGACGCCGAGCGCGGAGCCACCTCGCTGGAAGCCGACGAGGCGCTGGTCTACCGGAAGATGATCAAGCAGTCCAAGCAAGTGATCGTGACCGCTGACTCCAGCAAACTTGCCAAGGTCAAGCCCGCCTTCATCTGCCCAACGCATGAGATCCATATTCTGATCACCGATACCGGCGCTACCGATGAGGCGATTGCTCCGTTCGAGCGCCTCGGCATCCGGGTGATCCGCGCCTGAAGAGGCACATTTTCGCGATTTACGCTTGGCAATAGCGGTTCCACGATTGCTGCACCCCTGAACCAGGGATTGGCGGAAATGCAGGTTCCATTCGGCTTCGCCCGGGGCGCAGTTTGGCGCAATTTCCCCTAAAAATTAGGCAAAATGGGGCCAAAAAGCATCGGTCTGGTGCCCCACTGCCGGGGGATATTTGCACAGGTCCGGAGCCCCATCAAGGTTCGAGCGGCATCTCTCCGGCCATCTCGAAGCCCACGCCGGCCTGCTCCAGTTCCCGCGGTTGCGCTCCCCCCACAAAGACCCTGTAGCTGCCCGGCTGAATGCTTCGCTTGCCTTCCCCATCGACCACGCTCAACTGCCTTGGCTGAAGAACAAACTCAACCCGCTTCGACTCCCCAGCCTGCAAATGCACGCGCCGAATCCCCTGCAAGCTCAGCCGCGGCGCTCCAGCCACAACCGGCGGAATGAGATAGAGTTCAGCCACTTCGTCGCCTTCATACTTGCCCACGTTCTTGACCGTCGCGCTCACCCGCAGTGTTGAACCTGCGTCCAGCCTTGGCGCCGAAAGCTCCGGCGGCGCATACGCGAACTGGGTATAACTCAGCCCAAAACCGAACGGGTATGCGACCGGCCCATCGTAGTACCGGTAAGTGCGGTGCGCCATTGAGTAATCAGTGAACTCCGGCAGGTCCTTCACTGACCGGTAGACGGTCACCGGCAAACGGCCCGACGGATTCGCCGCTCCGCTCAATAGCTTCGCCAGCGCCATTCCGCCCGCTTCGCCGGGATACCACGTCTCTACCAGCGCCTGCGCTGCTTCAGTTTCTGCGCCGGGCGCCACAGCACTTCCTGAACTGAGCGCCACGACGGTCGGCTTGTGCAGCGCGGCCAGGGCGGTCAGCAGTTTTCTCTGCGGCTCGGGCAAATCGAGTGTTTCCCGGTCGCCGCCAGAGAATCCTGGCACCTTGATCCCCAGAGCCTCGCCCTCCAGGCTCGGAGAGAGTCCCACGGTAGCCACAATCACATCTGCCTGCCGGGCTGCGTCGAGCGCCTCCTCCAACTGCGCCACGGCGGGAGCTTCCCACTTGAGATGAATCCCCTCATCCTCGCCGGTGTGCAACAGATCCAGGCGGATCGGGTGCGGCTGCGCGTCTTTCCACTCCAGAGTGACCGCGTCTGGACGCTTGCCCGCACTGCCGTCGTCCTCCAGCAGCTTTTTTCCGTCGACCCACAGCCGGTAGCTGTCGTGACCCTTGCAGTCCCAGCAGCGGTCGATCTCCACCTGTAACCTGAAGGTACCCGCGGCTGGAGGCTTCAGTTCGCCCGTCCAACGGACCGAATACGCGCTGCCCAGTCCGGCAACCGGCACCGCGCGGTCCAGATCGAAGTCGATGCGCGCGTCCATCCGCGTCGCCAGCGGCTTGCCTTCCAGGAGCGGGTTATTGAAGTACTCGCCTCGCAACCCCTCTTCCGTGCCTGACCGCAGCGCCGTCCGCGCCACCGGAACGGCCAAGCCCTCGGCCAGCGCCGCACCCTGCGCATACCTGACCCGCGCATTGGCCGGGAGTCCGTCGCGCAGCCCCTCGAAGAGCGTTTTCGGGTTGTGCACTGTGCCGTGGTAATTGGCTTCGATTTCTTCCAGCAAATCTCCCGTGGGGCCAACCACGGCCACGCGCTTGCCCGCAAAATTCAGCGGCAGCAATCCGCCCTCGTTTTTCAGCAGCACCATTGACTCTTCGGCCGTCCGCAGCGCCAGAGCGCGGGCTTCCTGCGTATCCACGGCCTCCGGCCCGATGGCCGAATAGGGTGAGCAGGAAGCGGGCTGGAGCATTCCCAACCGGAAACGGGCCAGCAGCAAGCGGTGTAGCGCCCGATTGATCTCCGGCTCGGTAACCAATTGCTGCCGAAGCGCCTCGTTCAGATGCCTGTAGGTTGCGCCGCAATCGAGATCCACGCCGGCCTTGAGCGCCGCGGCGGCCCCATGGGCATGGTCCGGCGTAAAGTGCAGATACTCGGTAATCTCATCGACCGCGTCGCAATCGGAAACGACGTAGCCCGCGAATCCCCACTGCGCGCGCATACGATCCTGGATCAACCCGGCGTTGGCGCAGGCCGGGGTACCGTTGATCGCGTTGTAGGAGCACATGACCGCCGTAGCGTGGGCCGTCCCTGTCAAGGCGCCGAACGCCACCAGATACGTATCCGCAAGATCGTGCGGGCTGGCCTTTGTGTTGAATCCGTCGCGCACAGACTCCGGCCCGCTGTGCGCGGCAAAGTGCTTGGCCGTCGCGTCGGCGCGCAGATAGAAGCCCTGCGGGCCCTGCATGCCGAGCACGAATCCGCTGCCCAGCAACCCGGTCAGATACGGGTCCTCGCCATAAGTTTCCTGTCCCCGGCCCCAGCGCGGATCGCGAAAGATATTGATGTTCGGGGACCAGATGGTCAGTCCCGCATACCGCGCCGAATTGGTCGCCTGGTGGGGATTGAACTTGGCCCGCGCCTCCGTGCCGACCACCGTGCCGACCTGCTCCAGCAGCGCCGGATCGAAGGTGGCCGCCATCCCGATTGCCTGGGGAAACACCGTCGCATAGCCGTTGCGGGCAATCCCGTGCAGCCCCTCGTTCCACCAGTTATAGGCCGGAATCCCCAGCCGCTGAATTGCCGGAGCCTGGTCCTGCAACTGGGCGATCCGCTCTTCGGAGGTCATCTGCGCGATCAAAGCATCCGTCCGCTGGTCGAGTTCTACGGGCGAGAGGCTTGCGGCGCACTCCCGCAAGGGCGTAGCCTGCTGAGCCGCCATGTGCATAGCCACCAACAAAACCGGCAGGACCAAAAACGATTTCTTCACCAATTCCGTTCCATCCTTCTCTGAACCAGCCGGCCGGCCGGCAACTCGGGCCGATCCGCCAACAGCTTTGGCACCAACTCGTCAAACAGGGTATTTTCCCATGCTAACCGCGGCCAATCAGCAAACGCCCTGTGTCGCGGGCTCTCGCATCGTCAGTTCCTGGCGAAACAGGTTGATGGCCTTGCGCAAATCGGCTTCCAGATCCGCACAGGCCGCCACTGGGTCCTTCTTAGCGACGCCATTCTCCCGCCACCTGGTCAGGGAGCCATGCAGGTATGAAACGCCCGCTCGCCGCACCACCTCACTGAGGTTCTCCAGGGTCAATCCGCCTCCGGCCATCAGGTGTAGCCGGTTGCCGGCCTGTTCGCGCAACCGCCCAATCGCGTCCGCCCCCGCCTGCACTTCCGCCGCGCCGCCCGAGGTCAGCAGAAAGTCGGCTCCGGTCTGGATCACCGCTTCCAGCGCTTCGCGTTGGTCCGGCGTCTTATCGAAGGCCCGGTGAAAAGTGCACTTCATCGGAGGAGCCAGTTCAAACAGAGCCCGGCTGCGTTCCACATCGACACGGGCATCGTGATGCAGAACCCCCAGGACCACCCCGGCAGCGCCCGCCTGCTTCGCTCGGATGACCTGCGTCCTCATGCGGGCATATTCGTCCGCAGAGTACGCGAAGTCTCCGCCCCGCGGGCGAATCAACACATAAACAGGAATCAAGAGCGCGGCAACTGCACTGGTTACCAATTCAAGGCTCGGCGTGACACCGCCGATGGAAAGCTCGGCGCACAACTCGATCCGATCTGCGCCTCCCCGCTGGGCTGTCCGTGCAGCCTCCAGATTCTCGGCACACAATTCAAAAACAAAGTTTTTCATAAGAGATTCCAAGCAAATTCCGATCTTTGTGATTTATCTCCAGCCGTTTTGCCAACTGACGGCAAAAAGGTCATGGTGTTGAGGCAATTCATTCTGTCTATTGGCCGCAAAATCATCTTGGCCCTTCAAACGATACGCACATGGAGAGCAGAATGCGGTCGGAAATTGCAGTTTTTCCGCTTCATTGGCCTTTTAATTAAGAACGCCGCATTGATCACATGTAGGCGAGAAAACCAAATATACCCAGATCACACTACCTCGTAATGATTATATTGGCATAAAATGATCATTTCATAGTTGAACACTGATCTTCAGTAGCCGAAAATCGAAGTTTCTGGAATGGGTAGTTTGATTTGAATCGAAAAGACGGAGAATCATGAAGCGCTCTCTTTTGTTGCTTTGGGTTGCTCTCGCGGCAGTCCCTTGCCTCCACGCCAAACCGGTGGCGCTCTTCTACATGCTCGACAGTCCAGAGTCGCGCCGCTCCTTTGAGGCCCACTCCGCGCAGATCGATCTGCTCGTGCCCGCCTGGTACCGGACGGACGCGAATGGCCTGGTAAGCGGCGCTCCCGATCCCACCACGCTCAAGCGTGCTCACGATGAAAAACTTCCCGTCATGCCGCTGGTGGGCCTGATCAATAAAAAGGAATTCCACGCCCTGGCCACCAGCGCCGTTGCCCAGGCCGAATTCAACCAGGGAATGATTCGCGAGTCCAAGTTGCACGGCTACACCGGCTTCCAGATCGACTTTGAAAACATCGACTGGTTCGATCGCGACATTCTCACCGCGCTGGTGAGAACTTCAGCGGAAGCCATGCACAAGGCAGGCCTGCAACTGACCATCGCCACCGTGCCCAATGCCCCCGGTTATCCTGGGCAGAGCGATTTTGGCAAGTGGATCTACACGGACTGGCGCGGGGCCTACGACATCGCAGCCATTGCCAAATACGTCGATCTGGTCTGCCTGATGACCTACGATCAGCACACCCGCTGGACCACGCCCGGCCCCGTCGCCGGCTGGGACTGGACGGTGGAGAATCTCAGCTACGCTCTCAAGACCGTTCCCCCGGAAAAGCTCTCTCTCGGGATTCCCCTCTACGGGTACCACTGGTACACGGGCGGCCCCATCAAGGAAAACGGAACCGGCGCCGACAAGCCCAACCCCACCGCCGACTACATTGGTGCGCTCAATGCCCTGCATCTTGCCGAGGCGTATAACGGCAAGGTTCAGTGGGATGCCGATGACCACACCGCCTTTTTCTACTTCTACCGCGATCAGATGCGCGAATGGATCTTCTTCACCGATCAGCGCGCCTTCAAGGACCGCTACGATCTGGTCCAGCAGAACCACCTGCAAGGCTTCTGCTCCTGGGTCCTCGGCGAGGAAGATCCGGCGATCTGGAAGATCCTGCCCCAGCGCCGCTAGCGATCCGGTTCAAACCAGTACCCCGCCCTTTCGGCTTTTCAAGGATGAAATGGAATAGCTGCCTTGGTACAGTAGCCTCTATCTATTAACAATAGGAGAACCCCCGGCAGAGCCGCATAAGCGCTAACTTGTTTTGGAGAATTCCTATTCTTGCGATTTGCGCTTGCAAGGCGCTTCTGCTAGGCCTTTAGCGATCTGGTTCCAGTTTTCCAGTATGTCGCTCAGAGCAAGGGCCGGTTGGATCGCTGCGGTAATTTGGTGAAATGCAAATGAAAACTCACGCCATCGGCTGGGAAGTCGCTTGGTGTGCCAATGGGTATCCCCAGGGGGAAAGTGCACGAGCGTGCTGGATAAGTTTTTCGGTGAGTAGAGTGACGAACAGCTTTCCATAAAGCCAGGCTTTGGCGCTGTCTTGATCGTATTTAGGCAGGTGGCCCAGCTGGGCGATTTGCTTAAATCGTTTGAAGACCAGTTCTATTTGCCAGCGAAACCGGTAGTGGTCAAGAACCTGCTGTAGGGAAAATTCCGGCGCGGGAAAAGTTGTCAAAACCATAACATATCGCGCATAGACCAAGGTTTCAGGTTGCAGTTGAGTGCCGTGCTTGGAAGCATAACGCCTGAGCTTCTTCTGGGCCAGTGCGATGGCCGTTTGACTCTTGCGAACCACGCATAGCCGAGCTGAAACCGGAGCATTGTCTTGGTAGGGAACCAAGACCTCCCATTGCTTCGTCTGCCCCGTTGCGGCGATCGATTTCAATTTTTCCAACAAGCCAAACTTGGATCCATCGGCCGCCTGCAAGAGGATGCCGTCCGGGTTGAGTCGAACCGCAAGGTAAGCTTTTTGGCTGGCAGCATAATGGATTCCACTCGCATGACAGTAACCACGGTGGTTACATCAAGGGGCGAATCATGATCCGACTCTTGGCGTTTAAGCTCTCCTGTCGCTACACGGAAAACTCCGTTTCTTCCGCTAAACCACAAGTCGCGGTCGTCGGACTCGACCATACCCGAAGCTTCAATCGCGTTACTGAGATGGATGAGACGACCGCCGTCGATACGACTGATCCCATTTGCCAGAGAGAGCGCATAAAGCTTGCCTGTTGAGTCTTCTCGTAGTGGGCCATAGGGCACGTTTCCCGTTTCAGGTCCAGGCTGAATCGGCACAAAACGCTGACCGACCAAATGATCGACACCAGAGGCCGTCCCAGCCCAGATACCGCCCCCGCGATCTTGAAAAACGGAGGTTACTCGATCGCTCGACAAACCATCCGCAGTGGTGTAATTGCGAAAACGCCCCTCGACCATGTGGCTGAGGCCCTCGGTCGTTGCAATCCACAGAGAACCGTCGCGCGCGGCTGCGATGCTCAACACAGCGTCGCTGGGAAGTTGCTGCGAATAGTTAGTGAAATGACCATCTCGGAATCGATAAAGCCCGCCACCCCACGTCCCGACCCAGAGATTCTGTTTGCTGTCTTCCGCCAGGCTCCAGACACAGGAATTCGATAGACCATCTTTCTCGTTGTACGTCTTGAAGTGCTGTCCATCGAACCTTGAAAGTCCACCGCAGTTGCTCCCCGCCCACAGTGTGCCATCGTGACTCATCAATACCGACATGACAACTTCGCCGGGAAGGCCGTCAGATGCCGTGTACATGCGGATCGTACGATCTTTGAGGCGAATGAGTCCTGAGTTGGCAGTGCCAATCCATAGATCGCCATCCATGTCCGAATACATAGCCGTCACCCTGGAATCCCCTACAACTTGTTCCAGGCGATCCGCGGTCGCTCGGAAGATTCCTTTGAATGTGGTGGACCATACGGTGCCTTGCGGGTCTTGATAGATTCGATACGCCGCCCGCCACATCCGTGAACGACCGTAAGGTGCGAGCCTTTGAATGTATCCGTTGACACGGCGTGCGATTCCGGCAGTTGTGCAATACCATCGGATGCCGGAGCGATCTTCTAAAACATGAAATATTTCATTTGCGCCGACACCAAGTTGACGCGGTAACCCGGGATCTCGCATGATTCGTGAACCGTCCCATTCAACGAATCCTTGCCCAGTGACAACGAGCAGATTGTTATTCGACGCCTCCTCGACGGCGCTGATCGACTCCCGTTGGATTAGAGGTACAAAAGTGCCCCGGTCAAATTTATAAAGCCCTCTGTTGGTTCCCACCCAGAGAATGCCTGCGCGGTTAACCAGCAAAGTGGTGATCTGATCGCTCAGATTCGCACCCGGGTGGTGCACCGTAACAAGCGAACGATCAAAATGATCCAGGCCGGATTTAGGTATGTGTACGAGCCCGGCAACAGTGCCGACCCAGAGAGAGCCATCGGGCCCTAACGTCAGCGAGGTTACTTGCACCTCCCTTGAGATCCCGGCTCGAAAACGGATCTGCGCAAAGTGGGCGCCATCGAAGCGGGCCAGTCCTGCATCCGTTCCGACCCAGAGAAATCCATTGGGCGATTGAATAAGGGCATTTACCTGATTGTCTGGAAGGCCGTCTTCAACGGTGAAAACCCTGCGAAGATAGCCGCCTTGCGATATGTGCGGGTCCAATGCGTTCGCGGGGTTTGTCGCAACCAACATCACCAGGTAGGCAATGATTAGAAGCGCGCGCCAGCGCGTCCGACCCGAATCCATGAAATTCGCTAAATAATGGTGCGGCGACTTCAACAAAGATTCGGGTTTAGGATCGATCAGAGCCGGGGAATGGTGCCTGATCTTCATCTCGTGACGCGTGCTCCTTGACTTTATACCCGGAGCCGGGCCGTACTTCAAGGCCCAACGTCTGAATCGTCATTTCCGGTACCCCAACCTAGAGGTCCTTGAGAAAGGCAGATGGTCCTTGTGCCGTGAACGAATATGGCGTCAGTGATGAGCCTAAGAAATCCTTGACGTCGTAGGTCACGATTACTTTCGCATCTGCGTGGGCGGCAGCCACCAGGATGTGTCGGTCCATCAGGTGGCTTGTCATCATCGGGTCAAGTCTTCAGAGGCTTTCGCTTCTTCAACGTTCAGGAATAATACGGGCTAGACAGGTTTTTGACCCTTGGCGTGGCTTTGCGGCTGATAGATTCCCGGTTCGGCGCGAAAGGCGATGGCGATACGGTTCCAGGTGTTGATCTGGGCGATGGCCAGGGTGAGCCGCACCACTTCGGTCTCGCTGAATGCGCGGCGCACTTCCTCATAGGCAGCGTCGTCGGCGTGGCCCTGCTGGATGTTGGTGATCGCCTCGGTCCAGGCCAGCGCGGCCCGCTCCCGGGGCGTAAAAAAAGCCGTCTCGTGCCAGGCAGAGAGGGTATAGAGCCTCTGTTCGGTCTCGCCCGCGGCCCGGGCGTCCTTGGTGTGCATATCGAGACAGTATGCGCATCCATTCATCTGCGATGCTCGTGTTTTCACCAGTTCCAGAAGCGAGGGTTCCAGTCCGCTGTCCTTGATCGTTTTCTCAAGGGCAAGCACAGCGTGGACTCCTTCAGGAAAGGCTTTTGCGTAGTTCAGCCGTTCAGCCATATTTGAACCTCCTGGCTCTTGGATGCGCTGCGCTGCGGGCGGTTTCTTGAACTCCCCGCGGAACTTTTTTCCGCAGTATGGGTTGTTACCGATGACAGCTTCCCGGTTCTCCCGTCCAATCGGGCAGAGCCGGGAGCAAGACTTCAGGCGCAGGAGAAGACCAACAATGAACCGGTCCTTGTTCAAGAGAGTTTTTCCCCAGGCTTTGGCTTGGGCGGTAGTGGTGGTGTTGAGCGGTGCATTTGCCCTGGCGCAGGACACGGCTGCTCCCGCTGCGGGGGCAAACGGAGCCCGGCCGGACGGTCAGATCGAGATGGACGTGGTCCACGCCCTGGACGCCTCCAAGGCGCTGAAGAACGATCTGATCACCGCGGCGACCATCCAGAGCGAGGTCACGCTCTCTGGAACGGTCGCCAGTGAGTCCTCCAGCGAGCTGGCGGAGTCCATTGCCGGCCGTGTTGCGGGCGTGACCAAGGTCCATAACAATCTAAAGGTCGGCAATCCGCAGGAAGCGGCTGTTGCCGGCGATTTTGCCACGCAGCCGACGACGGACAACGCGGCGGACGATGCGGCGCAGCCGGCTCCCGCGCCAGGGGACGGTCCGATGGTGGTTCCCGACCAGCCGCAGAATCAGCCCGCTCCCCAGGGGCAGTTTGGGCGGCCACAGTACGCCCCAGCACCTCCTCCGCCTGCGGTGGCCTATGAAACGCCCAAGGGGCCGGTCGCCATTCCCCAGGGGACGCTGTTGCAGCTGCGGACCAACGAGCCCGTCAACAGCAAGAATGCCAAGGACGGAGCGCCGGTTCAGTTCACCGTCATTCAGGATGTGGCCTTCGGCGGTGTGCTGGCGATTCCCCGCGGCGCGACGGTTCATGGCGTCGTCACTGAGACCAAGAAGGCCGGCGAACTCTCCGGAAGCCCGGAACTCTCGCTCACGCTCACGTCGCTTGACCTGGGTGGCCAGAGCTATCCCTTGACCACCGATCAGTTCAAGGTCAAGGGACCGAACAAGGCCGGGCAGACGGCGGGCAATGCCTTCGGTGGCGCGATTCTGGGTGCAATTATCGGCGGCATCGCGGGCCGGGGTGAGGGCGCGGCCATCGGCGCCGGTGCAGGCGCGGTTGCCGGCACGGCGGCTACCGCGGCTTCTTCCGGACCGGGCGTCTGGATTCCCGCCGAGGCGCGTGTGGACTTCCACTTGGCGGCTCCGATTACTGTGACGCCGGTCAGTCAGCAGGAGGCGTCGCGGCTGGCCCAGGGACTTTATCCCGGAGGTCCCTCCCTCTACCGGCGCGACTATCCCTATGCCCGTCCGTACTATGCCGGTTATCCCTACGGCTATCCGCCCGTCTACTACCGTCCCTACTATGTTGTGGGCGGGTACTACTACTGGCGGTAAAAGCCAAGCAACCTGTTCAGAAGTCGGCGGGCATCCCGGAAAATGGGATGCCCGCCTTCCTTTCTTTGCGGCAACTATTTGTGCCGGAAGATGCTGCCTGTCCAAAGCTGGTTCCCGCTCGTCTATAATGGCAAAGAATCGCGTCGAGCGAGAATTGCGCTCCATGGAAGATGCCGGAGGCCAGCAGCACCCGTGCCGGACCAAAGGGAAATCGATCATGCCCGCGCTTAGAGAGTTGAAGGTTCAAGTCCGCCCATGATCCGTTTCCTGCAAAGTAAAGACAACCGTTTCGTCAAGGCACTTTTCGTCGTCATCATCGCCGCCGCCTCGGTGTCCATGGTGGTCTACCTGATTCCAGGACTGACCGGAATGGGCAGCGGCTCCGCTGACACCTACGCCACCATCTATCCCCACTGGTACAGCCGCTTCCTATCTGCGGGCCAGTCGGTGAGCCAACAGAAGGTGAGCCAGGTCGCTCGCCAGCAGTTGCAGCGCCAGCGCCTGCCCGATTCGCCGTTCATCGTCAACTACTTCGAGCAGCAGGCCGGTTCGCAACTGGTCCGGGAGCAGGTTCTGCTGGCCGAGGCCGACAAACTCGGCATCCACGCCAGTAACGACGATGTGATCAAGTTCCTCCACCAGGGCCAGTTTGGCCAGTTCCTCTTTCCCAACGGCCAGTACATCGGCACCGACCGCTACACCGCCTTCGTCGCCAACCAGTTCAACCTGTCGGTTGCGGAGTTCGAGCAGGAAGTGAAGCAGGACATTATCGTTCGCCGCCTCCAGGCGCTCATCACCGCCGGGGTCACAGTGGGCGATCAGGAAGTCCGCGACGCCTATCGCAAGAGCAACATCAAGATCAAGTTCGACTACGCGGTGATCTCTTCCGACGACCTGCGCAAGTCGATCAATCCCTCAGACTCCGAGCTAGAGTCCTTCTTCAAAGCCAACGGCGCGCGTTACTCCACGGCCGTGGGCGAGCAGCGCAAGATCACCTACTTTGCGTTTACTCCCAGTGACCTGCCCGGCGGCATGCCCCATCCCAGCCAGCAGGAGATTCAGCAGTACTTTTCCGCACACAAGGCCGAGTACCAGGTTCCGGAGCAGGCTAAAGCCCGCCACATCCTGATCAAGGTAGCCGCGGGCGCCGACGCCAAAACCGACGCGGCAGCCAAGGCCAAGGCCGAGGGACTGCTCAAGCAGATTCAGGGCGGCGCCAACTTTGCCGACCTGGCCAAGAAGAACTCCGACGATCCCGGCAGCAAGGAGATGGGCGGCGAACTCGGCTTTGCCCAGCGCGGCCGCATGGTGCCGGAGTTCGACAACGCCCTCTTCACCCAGAAGATCGGCGAGAACAAGATCGTGAAGACGCAGTTCGGCTACCACATCGTCCAGGTGGAAGAGCGCCAGACCGCGCACACCCAGACACTGGCCGAGGTTCTGCCCACCATCGAGGGCACGCTGATCCGCCAGAAGGCTGCGCAGTCTGAAGAGAACTTTGCGCGGGCCTTGACCTCCGAAGCCATCAAGAGCGGCCTGGAGAAGACCGCTGCGGCCCATCACCTGCAGTTGGCCACCACCCCGCTGGTCAGCGCGCAGGGCGTCATTGCCGCTCTACCCGACTCCACACAGATCATCGGCAAGGCCTTCCAGGCCAAGCAGAGCGACCCGCCGCAGTCCGCGTCCACTGGCGAGGGCTACGCCATCTTCCAGGTCACCGGAATTGCCGCGGCGCACGCGCCCAACTTTGCCGACTTCAAGTCCACGATCGCCGAAGACTACCGCAACGAGAAGCTCCCCATCCTCCTCAGCCAGAAGACCAAGGATCTGGCCGACAAGGCGAAGAGCATGAACGACCTCGCCAAGGCCGCCAAGGCCGAGGGCGCAACCATCAAGACCAGCGACTTGGTTGGTCCCTCCGGACAGGTTCCCGATCTGGGTCAGATCGGCCAGGTCGCTCCCCAACTGCTTGAACTGGCGCCCGGGAACATCAGCGGCCCCATCAGCGCACAACGCACCGGCGTAGTCGCCAAACTCGTGGACAAGCAGCAGCCCAGCGCCGACGAGATCGCTAAGAACTTCGATCAGACCAAGGACCAGATGCTGGAACAGCGCCGCGCTGAAGCCTTTAACGTCTTCCTGAGCAGCGTCCTGAACGACTACAAGAAGCACAACCGCATTCGCATGAATGCCAAAGCAAAGACCGACGAAACTCCGGCCATGTAACCCGGTCGCCGCTTCGCAGCAAAACAGCAGAAAGGCCCGCAACCCAAGTTGGTTGCGGGCCTTTTTGCGCCTGCGAGGAACCGTTTTTCCGGGAGGCTCTGCGGCCATGCCGATTGCCGATCTACCCTTTCGACAAGCCAATCCCTGTCGATTCACTCTTCGCGCGACAAAATCAAAGGGTCGATCGACAAGGCACGTTGCGCCGGAATCCACGTTGCTACGAGCCCCAGCAGCGACATTGCCAAAACAACACCCGCCAACTCCAACGGATCGCGCGACGCCGCCTGATAGACAATGACGCCAACACCTGGCTGGCCAGAATTCCAAGTACCAATTGCTAGGAATAGCGCATGTTCCCGAGATCGGTGAGAAGGGTAGGCCCGGAGGGGTTCCATCCGAGCTGTTCCCGGGTTCGCGCGCTAGAGACTGGGCTATCCCTCCCTGCGAAGAATCCGAAAAAGCCGAAATGCTCTTGGGCCTGTTCCTGTGAGATGGAAGTGACGGGCACGTTCAAACCGCGGCCGATGGCGGCGGCGATGTCTTTGAGCCGCACACCCTCTTCGGCGACGGCGTGATAGCGAGCACCCGCAGTGCCTTTTTCGAGAGCAAGCCGGTAGAGATGGGCGACGTCGAGCACAGGCGCGGCAGGCCAGCGGTTCTGACCATCGCCGACATACGCAGAGACGCCCTTCGCGCGAGCTACAGCGATGAGGGGGGTGACGAGACCCTGTTTTACCGTGTCGTGCACCTGCGGCAAGCGCATCACAATTGCGTGGATTCCGCGCTCCATCAGTGCGACAGCAGTCACTTCCGATACTCGAGGAAGGGATGGAGAAGAAAGTGGTGGATCGTCCTCGGTGGCAGCGCGGCCCTCAGCTACTCCAACGGCGGAGGTGACGATGAACGGACGGCTGGAGCCCTGGAGCACGGCGCCGATGACCTCGATGGCGCGCTTGTCCAGTTCGCAGCTCTCCGCAAACCTCGACCAGTCATGCTGGAAGGCGGTGTGGATGACGGCATCGGACGCGGTTGCTCCGCTGCGCAGGCTTTCCAGGTTCTCCAGATCGCCTTGATGCGCCTGAGCGCCGGCGGCGATCAGGGATTTTGCGCCCGCATCGCTGCGAGCAAGGCCGAGCACCTGATGGCCAGCGTCGATCAGCTCACGGACGACAGTCGAACCTATGAAGCCTGTAGCTCCTGTGACAAAAACCCGCATCTTCTGTTCCTCCTACGCATTTGTGAATTCGGTTAATGTGGAACAAACGTTGACTCGGCTTGCGAGCCGAGTCGACGCCTTGACAGTGATCAATCGCCAGTCGCGGGTTGAAGAGGGTGGGCCATCGATTTCGGCCAACTCATGCAGCCAGTCTTCCGCTGAAAGCACTGCCTGTTCTCTCCCGAACAACTGTTTGACGGCGTTGAAAAATGCTGCCAACTCTTGCTCCGCTGCCTTCATCAAGCCAACGGAGCGAGGATTGAGATTTTTTGACGATCCAAAACAAACGGCAGGATTCATATTCCTCGCCTCCCAAGCTGCAAGAATCAGAGACCGCTATTGACAAGACTTCAGATTCCAATTAAAACGGAGACATCCTCCGAATTCATAGATTACCGGAGACTGTCTCCGGTTGCAATTATTTTTGCCCATGGCGAAGAAGAGTTCACAACCCGTCCCCCGAAAGCCCCGCACCGATGCGCTGCGGAACCGCGAGCGTATTTTGGAGATTGCGAAGGAGGCGTTTACACGTTTTGGCGCTGACGCCAGCCTGGACGAGATTGCCAAACAGGCGGATGTGGGCCCTGGGACTCTGTATCGTCACTTTCCCACGCGCGACGCCTTGATCGAAGCGGTCTATCGGAGCGAAGTGGAAAAGCTGGCTATGGCAGAGGGAAAATTCGCCGAGACCATGCCCCCGGTTGAGGCATTGCGAGCCTGGATGCTGTTGTTCGTTGACCACATTGCGGCGAAGCAGATCATAGCCCCCGCACTGAATAGTCTCGTCGGAGGCCCCTCGAAACTCTTCGAGGGTTCTCGCGGTTTGGTCCAGGGCGCGATTGATTCGCTGGTAAAGCGCGCCATCAAGAGCGGCGACATACGCAACGATCTCGTACCCTTCGACCTGCTTCGAGCGCTGATCGGGGTTGCCCACGTAGCCTCTGGTCCTGGCTGGCAACAAAGCGCCAGAAGGCTGGTAGACATCCTCATCGCAGGCTCACGCCCAGTCGAATAGTCGAATTCCTCGATAGGATGGATAATGGGACGCCATTTCGGCCCGGAAACGTGTGCCCCCGCCCGGCACCTTTGGCCAGGACGTCTAGTGACTCAAGGAGTGACATGTGTTGACAATTCTCCCAGGTCGCAAGATCTAGACCTAGCCCCCTCATTTTGGTTCAGGAAAGATCGCAGAAAAGCTGGGAAGCCACAGATCGAAGTCACGGGAGGCATGGTCTCATACGCAATACCTCACATGCGAACCACCTTCTTCTTTTCCGGCCATCGTGCAATCTCCATCGCGCTCATATAGGCGTCAGCGTTCAAGGAAGTTCTCAGACCATTCCTGAGAAGCGCCTGGCCGCGCACGGATACAAGCGGAGAATCGTTTTGCTGGTTCCGCACTTCACGGCAGCCATTCGCAGTGTGGTCAAGACCGGCCTGATTGCAACCGTTCCCAAGGTCAGGCCGAGATGGAGAAGCACAACCCCGACATTAATAATCTCAAGCCGCCTGCGGAGATGAGCGGCTTCTGTTACATGATGATCTGGCATCCTCGCGTGAATACCGATGCAGCACATGCGTGGCAGCGCGCAAGCATCCGGCAAGTTGGAGCGAGTCGATGATCTGTAAATAGGAACCCGGATGGCCTTGGTGTGATGCCTTGCAGGGCGATATGCTTTGGCCGACTTTCGCATCCACAATTTCTTGTGCTTGGCTTATTTTGCCGTCCTATTCTGGCTAGGCGTGAATGTTCTGTTGGGAGAGAACAACGGACGTAAGACGACCGTCGTCAAGTCCCTCCACCGTACGCTCAGAGACTTAGCTTATCTTCTCAGAACAAATAGCGCAGAGAGAATTGCTGTACTCGCGGCCTTGTAAGTGTTGCGTCATACACACCGAGTTCTCCGCTGGTTGTCATATTCTGCAATGAGGTCAACGGGTTCACGTCGAAGCGTACGGAGTTGGAGACATTAAAGACCTCCCAGGCAAACCGGAAACCGCTTTGTTCCCCAATCTTCCAATTCTTCGCCAGGCCGGCATCGATACCAAGGTAACCGTCGCCACGAAAGTTATTTCGTTGTCCGGCTTCCCCCGGATATGGGTTGCGCAGATTATTCAACACTTGAGAAGGCTTTGCAAATACCTGCGCGATGCCATGGTCCACATGAGTATGGGTTTGGATCTGCCCAGTTTGGACCATGCCGCTCTTCTCTGCCCAATTGGTTCCCCACCCGGCTCCGCTGATCACGCTGAAGGGAAGACCACTCGTCCAGCGCGTAACCCCCGAAAGCTGCCAGTCAGCGATCACTCTATCCAAATACCGGCTCGTGCCCCCAAGCACTCTCTTCCCTCTTCCAACCGGCAGTTCTGCTACCCAGTTGCCCGTGATGAGGTGCCTCACGTCGGCATCCGATACGGCGTAATTCAAGCGTGGATTCCAGGCATTGAGTATGGCTCCAAAGCTACTGCCAACAGTGGTGCCGGTGCTCGAAGAGAACATCGTGCGCTCGGTGTCCGATCCCATGTCGAGCGACTTCGAGAAGGTATAACTCAATTCCGTCTGAACGCCGCGACTCATCTTGTGTCGCAGTGTGATCTGACCCGCGTTGTAGCTGCTGCTTCCGATCGACGACCACGCGTACATGCTCGCATATTGGCGCGGCCAGAAACGATTGGTCTGGCCTCCGCAACCGGGAGTACAAAGAATATCCAGCATGTAGAGCGATCCGGTTTCGTTGCCAGGAAGCCAGATGTTGTAGATGTTTTGCGTAGCGCTATTCCCATTTCCTGCTGCGTCTGGAAACAAGTCTTCGAAATATGGAATCTTGCCTACGCTGGCAGCACCCGCATAACTTTGCTTGGAAAGCTGAGTGGCAGCAGTGAAGTAGTCCTGACCCGATTGGGGATCTACCAGATCAAGCGGCTGCGCCAAATCGATCTGCTGCAGCTGATGACGTCCGAACCTTCCGATGTAGGCGATCTCCAAGACGAATTCGCGCTGCAGTTCGCGTTGCATCGATAAATTCAGCACATGAGAATATGGCGTCTTCATGTGATCGTCGAGACCGTGCGCAATTTCGAATCCCGTCCAAAGTGGATTGTTGGGCGCTACCAAGGGGTATGTGACCGTACTTGGGGAGGAGCCTGTTATATCCGGTAGGTCGTGAATTCCCGTGAAGCGCGGTGAGGTGTCTGGGGTGAGCAAATTGGTTGGATTGGTAATGCTCTCGCTGAGCCCGAACGAGCCATACTGATCAAAGAGATTGACGATTCCCTCGCCGTAATGGTCGTAATAGATTCCGTAGCCGGCGCGAATCGAGCTCTCCCCTGCTTCACCGAAGATTCTGTGCCAGAACCCCTCCGCAACCGCCGGAGAAAAGACGACTGCGATGCGCGGCGCAACATTTCCCAACGGCATCGGCCAGTAGGTCTTCAATCCCCGTGCCTGCCCCGATGGCGCAAAGGATATATCCGGTTGCACACTGTTGCCCAACGCTGCCTGCCGCCCACGACTCTTGAACCACTGGTCGATATCGACCGTGGGTTGCACCTGCTGCCCGTGCGTCTCGAAAGGTGTCTGCAGTAGCGTGTGGCGCATTCCGAGGGTCAATGTGAGACGCGGATGCACGCGCCAGGAATCCTGTAGATAGTATTCGAACTCATTGTTCTTGAACTCACGGTCCAGCATGGCTCCGGCAGGCAACAGACTCGCCGTGTTTCCGTCCACTGCGATCTGGTAATTGGATTGCATCGTCACCAGATCGAGAAGACCCGCAAGATTGCCCATGGCAAAGTTGTAAGAGTTCGCGAAGCTGCTGGCAACTGCGGGATACCCGAATGCTGCCGGGTCGAGACTCTGCTCTGTGTTCGCAATGCCTGCATCAGCAAGCGCATAGGCATTGGTGTATCCGTAGTTATAGGACAAGGCGTCAGAGTGCCGGTGGTTGAATATCAACCGGTAATTTGCGCCAAACTGGAGGGTATGCGCCCTGCACGCCAGGGTCACATCGTCGATGATGTTATGGACAAGAATATCGACAAGAGTGGTCCTGGTCTCGGCATAGAGCGGGCTGATGTTATAGAAATTGGCGTATTGTCCCTGGCCAATGCCTCGGCTGGCATAACTCTGGCGAGTAAAGCCGTAATGCAGGGAGTTGATGAGATTGGAGGAGATGTCCCATGTCTCTCCCACGGCCATACCCTTGCTATTATCCGTATTGATGGCGCTGGCGGGCTGTCCGGGAAACTGTGGCACGCCGGAATCCCCGTCGTTTTGCAGATTTCCCCTGACAAAGAATCTATTGTAATTGGATGGCATAAAGTCGAGGCGTGCAATATACGTGTTCAGCGAAGCCGGATTCGGCGCAGACCAGGTATAGGAAGCAGTGTTCAAGCCATCTCCGGCAGAGAATCCGTTCGCTGCCGGATATAAGTTCAGCACCGTGAGCACATGGGGGTCCACGCCCGCTCCCCACGGGCAGGTATCATTAGTTGAGCACTTCGGATCCATCGCCGCAATCTGTGCGGGGTCAAGGATAGTCGTACCGTTCTGGATAGAATTTGAATACTGGATGTTTCCGTCACGCATTGAAGCCGTGGGGACAATCAGCGTTTGCTGCTTGTTTTCCGCCGTCCGCTGCGCCTCGTAATTTGCGAAGTAGAAGATTTTGTCCTTCTCGATCGGACCGCCAAGAGATGCCCCAAATGTATTGCGGATCAGCTTTCCCGGCACATTCGGCAATCCATTCGATAACTGCGCCTGCTTGTTGAACCAGTCGTTCGCCTCGCCGAGTGAACTTCGGTTGTACTCGTAGAGACTGCCGTGTCGCTGGTTGGTTCCGCTCTTGGTCACTAAACTTACTTGAGCTCCGGATGAACGCCCACTGTCTGCGCCAGAGGCATCTGTAATTACGCGAAATTCCTGCACGGAATCAAGCGTCGAACGGAGCACTCCTGTGAAGGCATAACCGCGCGCAGGATCGTTGTTGTCTACCCCATCCAGTGTGAGGTTGCCTTGATCAGAGCGGCTGCCACTTGAAGTTCCGCTGCGGCTGTCATGACTCTGGTCGTTTCCTTCGCCAAGGTACAGAACTCCGGGTTGCAAACTAAGCAGGTCTGGAACGTTACGCCCTTCCATGGGAAGAGATTGTATGGTTGCATCATTAACGGCATCCCCCATGCTCGCGTCAACAAGATTCAATCCCTGTGTTTCACCACTTACCTCGACCGCCGTATGTACCGTTTGCACGGAGAGCGAAAAGGTGTAAGTGGCCGGTTGATTCACCAACAACTCAACGACCTTCGATTGTGCTGAGAATCCCTGTGCTGTCGCTGAGATTGTATAAGTACCCGAGAGGATTTCGTAGAACCGATATTCGCCCCTGGAGTCCGTAGTGCACCAAGTTGAGAATCCTGTCGACGGGCTCTGCAAGACCATATGGGCGTCAACAATAGCTGCGCCTGAAGAGTCCGTCACGTCCCCGCGTAACGAAGAAGCAGCATTCTGAGCGAAGGCCTCTACCGCAGGCCAAAGCATCACAAAGACTACAAGCAACCTGCCTAACCAACGCGTTTCAGTATGAATAATCTTCCTCGTTTGTGGCTGTATGAGTTCAATTCTCATCGCAAGCATTGCTCCTCAATTCATGTGTGCGTGACCAACGCCTACAATGTTCGGGCATTTCGGAGATGTGGAGCGCAATACCGCTGTGAACGCATCCAGTAGACGTTGATTGTCGATGCGAGTACGCACGGCAACGCGAAAATAGTGTTCATCCAAACCTTCAAAGTTTGCACAAGAGCGAATGACGACCCGATGCTCGAGAATGAGACGTCGCCACAACTCAGGACCATTCCTGCCTTCATCGATTTTCAGTAGAAGGTAATTGGCCGCACCAGAAAAGACGCGGAGTCCCAGCGACTGCAACTGCTCTCTTAGCCAACAACGCTCCCGTGCATTCGTCTCGCGAGTCACAGTAATGGAGGCGTGATCCCGCAATACCATGCACGCCGCTTCCGCCGCAATCGATCCGACAGGCCAGGCAGGCACGCAAGACTCCATAGAAGCGCGCATCTCCGGGCATGAAATCGCATAGGCAACGCGTAATCCAGGCATGGCAAAGAACTTGGTCAAGGAGCGCAAGACGATCAGGCCAGGAGATATCGCGGCCCAGCGTGAGAGACTCTCTTCCGGCGCGTAGTCGATAAAGGCCTCATCAACGATCGTGGTGATGCCCAACTTGGAAACTGCTTTGTGCAGCCGGAGCAATTCTTTTGCGGGCATCAGCCTCCCCGACGGACTCTGCGGATTGGCAAGTAATATGGCTTGTGCACGCGATGCATTTAACTCGGCGATCACCCGTGCACCGTCGAGAGATAGATCCGTGTCGGGTGTCAGGGTCAAGGTACAGCACTCCGCACCGCATGCGCCGAGAACCTTGCGGTATTCAGCGAACGCCGGAACCGGAACCAGGCATCTGCGCAGACGGAGCGCAGAGACAGCAGCGCCAAGCAGGGGCATCACACCGCTGCCGATGGCAATCGTGGGCACAACCACATCAGCGTACGCGGCTATCGCTTCTTTCAGCGCCGCATAGTGCATATCCGGATACGCGGTGAGAATCTTACGCGCGCGAATCGCATCGCAAAGTATGGCAACGACAAGATCGGATGGTGGGTGCGGGTGAATACTGGCGCTGAAGTCCAGCAGCGAGTCCTCGGGCACGTTGAATTCAGCGGCCAATTCGCGCAGTTGCCCTCCATGCACTGGCAAATAGTCTTCACTCATGTTTGTTCCTCAGCGCAAAAAGGAGCGCCGCACCAAAACCAAGCAGCGAGGCCAAGCCAACGGCCTTGCACGCACGTCGCGCGGCATCGCGGTTTGGCCGTGGAAACTCGTTGCCCAGATGCGCGGACGTGATCTCTTCCCCGGCATACGTGTTCGTCCCGCCAAGCCGCACACCTAGCAATCCGGCCATGGCTGCTTCCACCTGCCCAGCATTGGGACTGGCGTGTTTGCATCCATCCCGTAACCATATCTGGCCAGCGCGAACTCCATCGGCTTGCGGAATCAGCCCCGAAGCCACACAGAGCAACAGAGCCGCGATGCGGGACGGAAGGTAATTGGCGGCATCATCCAGGCGCGCCGCGACACGGCCGAAGTAAAGATAGTTTTCGTCCTTGTGTCCGATCATCGAATCGAGAGTATTGACCGCTTTATAGGCCACCGCCAGAGGGACACCGCCGATAGCCAGATAGAAAAGCGGCGCAATTACGCCATCCGAGAGGCTTTCGGCAAGTGTTTCCACCAGGGCGCGGCAGACTTCTTCTTCGCTGAGTTCATCGGTATCGCGGCCAACAATGCGTGCTAGCCGCAGACGCGCTCGGCACAGATCTTCTTTTTCCAGCGCTCGGATGACCTCAGAGGCCTCGTCGAGCAGGTTGCGCGTGCTGAGGCATGTGGAGGCTAGCCATAGCTCCGCCGCGGTTCCGAGTGTTGGATGGGTATTTCGCAGGCCTCTCAACAAGGCATAGACGCAGAGCGCGGAGAGCACTGGCACGCCCACTGCAACGAGTCCGCCGCGAGCCAGTTGAGAACACTTATCTGAACCGTGACGGCGCAGCGCTCGCTCAGAAGCGCCAATGCTCCAGCCAATCATCCGCACCGGATGCGGCAGCCGCTCTGGATCGCCAACGCACCAGTCCAGTGCATAGGCTGCTGCGAGCTTCCCTGGCTCCATCACGAAAATCTCCTCTCAGCCCAATTCGCAGTCTGATCCACGCAGCGCGGCAAGTCGAGCATCGCAAACACTGCTTCGAGATCGAGGGCTTCGGCAAATGCATCGGCGAGCTTATCCAACTGTTGGCGACGCAATTCACTCCACGCGATCAGTTCGACCGGAGCGTCCAGCTGAAGCGCCGCGCGCGATGACCGCAGGAATGCGTGCCGGAAAGCATCCCCGTCGAAAATCCCGTGCAGATAGGTCCCGCAGACACGCCCATCGACGGAGACGCACCCGTCAGGCAGAGTCCGCGTTGCATCGTTCTGACGCGCAATGGATGCAAAGGCCGCCGCTTCATCGAGATACTCCGTTGTACCCAGGTGAATTTCGTAGCCGGCTACTTCACAGGGTTCGACCGGCTCGCCGAACAACATGCCGCGCCCAAGCATCCCGTGTGCTGGAACCGTGATTTTCTCGTGCGTCAGGATGGTTCTGACCGGAAGCAGGTTGAGCGCCGGTTCAATTCCCGCGCGCTCCATCCCATGTGGATCGAGAATCTCTTTGCCCAGCATCTGGAACCCTCCACAGATGCCCACGATCAGTCCCCCTTTGCGTGCAAATTCTTTGAGCGCAAGCTCAAACCCGCACTCGCGCAGCCAGCAGAGATCGTCGACGGTCTGCTTGCTGCCGGGAAGGATGATGACGTCCGCAAGCGCCATGCTGGCGGGATCATGAAGGTGCTTGAGGGCCACGGAGTTTTCGGCCTGGAGTGCGTCGAAGTCGGTGAAGTTGGAAATGGACGGAAAGGCGATGACGCCGACGCGCAACCTGCGCGAGGGCTTGACATCCTCCGTCCACGGGACTTCGCTGCGCTGGTCAAAGCCCATGCTGTCTTCTTCGTCGAGGGACAGGCTCTCAAGATACGGAATAACCCCCACGCAAGGCTTGCACAAACGCTGCTCGATCATGCGTACACCTGGCCAAAGCAGCGAGATGTCGCCGCGAAACTTGTTGATGATGAAGCCGGCGATGCGGGCGCGCTCATCGGGCTCCAGCAGTTCGCAGGTTCCCAACAACGAAGCGAAGACACCGCCGCGGTCAATGTCTCCAACGAGCAAACATTTCGCATCCGCAATCTTGGCCATGCGCATGTTCACAATGTCATTCTCTTTAAGATTGATCTCGGCGGGAGAACCGGCGCCTTCCAGAACCATGACATCGTTTTGCGCGGCGAGGATGCGATAGCTCTCTTCTACAACAGGCAGGAGCTCGGCAATACGAATTTCCTGATAGTTGCGTGCATCAAGCTTGCGCCATACTTTTCCTCGCACCACAATCTGCGCGGCAGTGTCGCTGCTGGGTTTGATAAGGATGGGGTTCATGTGCATGGACGGGGCAATTCCGGCAGCCTCAGCCTGGAGCGCTTGCGCGCGCCCAATCTCGTATCCATCCGGGGTGGCTGCTGAATTCAACGACATATTCTGCGACTTGAACGGAGCCACGCGATAACCCGCTCGCGCAAAGATACGGCACAGCGCGGCAGTGGTGAGCGACTTGCCCACATGCGAGGCAGTGCCAAGCACCATGATGGCTCGCGCCGTCATCGACTTTTCTCCTCCGTTGAATCCTGCAAACCCCTCACCACGCTCGCGACCATCGCGGACCTTCTTTCTTCTCGTCGCGCAACCGGGAGTCCACTCCGCATTCGAGTTCGATCTGGCGTGCAAACAGCCAGATCAAGTCGGAGAGACGATTGATATATGGAAGCACCTGCGGATCGATTGCTACGCCGCTTTCGATCAGACGAACAACACACCGCTCAGCACGTCGGCACACCGTCCTGGCCACTTCGAAGGCGGCAGACTCCACATGGGCTCCTGGCAATGACCAATCTGAAAGAACCCCCTCCCTGGTCTCGATAGCATGAACCATGTCTGTCAGTTCTTCCACATCTGCAGCAGATAGCGGTGGGCGTTCCTTCTTGCTTTCCTGCGGAGTGGCCAGGGATGATCCAACGCGGAACAGTGTCTTCTGGATGCCGTGGACCACAGCACACAGCTCAGGATTTGTGCAGATGCTCCTGGCCAGGCCCAGCGCTGCATTCAATTCGTCCACGGTTCCATACGCTTCAACACGCAAATCCGCTTTGGAAACGCGGATGCCTCCGGCAAGGCCCGTCTGGCCGCCGTCCCCTGTTTTCGTAGCGATACTCACTGTACCTCCTGTTGACGAACGCCGTTCGCAAACGATCCCTGCGACTGCTGATGGATAGAAGCCATGGCTTGTGCGGGCAACGCGCGGCAGTAGCACACCGTAACCTCTTCCTTCAGAAAATCGGTCACCATCGGGGGGTGTTCTGAAAGCAGAACATCCTGCGAGAAGAATTGGTTGCCAACAGCACCCATCTGCACAAGTGTTTCTGCGTAAACAACTACGCACGGGACCAGCCACACACCCTGCTTCAGCAAGCGGAAGGAACGATGATACCCATCACGAAGAAACCATCGGCCACGATAGGACGCGACTTCCATGTATGGACTGCTGGAAAGCGCATGGAGCGGGAGTGCCAGATCGAGAAGCTGCTGCGAGATGGCACCGCGATGGATTGGGCGACTATCGGGATGGCCGAATCTGATTCGGCGCTGGAAAGCGATAAGCTTTCGCAGATCGACGATAGAAAGTTCCCAGGTGAGACCATCGAACTCCCCGCTCGACGCAACCGCGTCCTTCCGGGCTGCAAGCACGCTGGCGAGTTCCTCCGTCTCCTCGACGGAGAGGGGAGAATCCGCCGGATAGGGCGACCGCGCTGCCACCCGGCGATGCGCGTGAGAGGCCGCATTCCGTAGTTGTTCTTCTGCAAGCAAACCGCGATCCACCGGGTGATCGAAGCCCCATGCCGTCAATTCCCGGATTTTCAGATGCCGAGGACTCATGGCAACACCTCGCAATCGCATAGGCGAACGGCTGTAATCACCACCGCTCCGTAGGGCGTGGTCTTTGTCCAGGCTTCCTCGTCGGAAAATCCGAAGAACATGGTGAGCGCATAGCGCATGACACCGCGATGCGTGACGATAGCTATAGTCCTCTCTGCCGATCCTTTGAGCAATGGCGCGAGGACGTTTTCGATCCTTGCTGTGAAGTCTACATAGGCTTCCCCGCCAGGGGCACTCCGCAGAGGAAATTCCCGCAGCCATCGATCTGCTTCCTCGGGGAAACGATCTTCAATTTCTTGCCAACGGAGTCCCTCCCAAAGGCCAAAATGGATTTCCCTGAGAGCCGGACAATAGTCAACACCGACCCCAGTTCGTTGAGCAATGCACGCTGCCGTTTGCGCTGCACGGCGCAGGTCGCTCGAATAGATATGCTCTATTTCCAGCGTGGCGGCTTCCCCCGCGAGACGAATCGCCTGCCGCTTACCCGCAAGGTTCAACTCCGGGTCGCTGTGCCCGCAGAAGCTTCCCGCCATGTCGGTCTCGCCGTGCCGAATAAAGACAATGGTGCTCATGCGCGCCACACCCCGCAAAGGTAGACTGCGATCAAACTTAGCTGGATGGTTGCGCCGAAGCAGTCGCCCGTGATGCCGCCAATGCGCCGCTTGTAGTAGAGCCCACTCAAGAGTGTCACGACCGATGCGGCCACAACCGGAGCCCACATCGACATGCGCAGCAAGTAGCCGGCAATCGCAAACATCAGCAGTGTTCCCGCCGTCAAAGACTGACCAGAAATCTGGCGGGCAAAACGCGCTCCCAGACTCGCTTCTTTTCCAGCGGCGGGCAGAGCCATGCCGAGAGGAAGCACTGTCCAGCGGCTGATCACTTCCGCGGCGATCGCGTACTGCATAAAGCTTCCAGACTGAAGATTCGCCAACAGCAGCACGCGAGCGGAAATCGAAAGCACAATGGCCACGGCGCCATAACTACCGATGCGACTGTCCTTCATGATCTCGATAATCTTTTGCTTGTTCCATCCGCCGCCAAAGGCATCGGCTACGTCGGCGAGACCGTCCTCATGCATCGCACCGGTAGCCAGCGTTGAAAAAAGAACGATCAGTAGCGCGACGATCATCCCGGGAAGATGCGGCGACAACAGGAAGTAGATTCCTGCCACAGCACTGCCCAGCGCAAGCCCCACGAGTGGAAAGAACTTTGCCGTGCGCGACAGAGACTCTGGCCGATAGGGAAGCCAGGAGAGAGGCAGCCGGGTGAGAAACTGAAATGCAGCCGCAACGTCTTGGAGGATGCGGCTCATGCGCTTTTCGTGCTCACTTTCGCTGATGAGAAGGTGGCCATTTCCAAGAAAACTCGGACCGAAGACTCAATCACAGGCATGGCCAGCACCGCGCCCGTCCCTTCGCCCAGGCGCATGCCCAGGCTAAGAATGGGTGTGAGTCCAATGTAGTTCAAGAGGTAACGATGTCCCGGCTCTTCCGAGCAATGCCCAGCCAATAGATAGCCGCCAACCTGGGGCGAGATTGCGTAAGCTACTGCTGCTGCGGAGGTCGAAATAATGCCATCGCAAACAACAGCCATGCGATGATAAGCCGCGCCCAGAACAAATCCAGTCATCGCCGCAATCTCCAAACCTCCCACGCATCGAAGGACTTCCAGCGGATCGGGTGTTTCTTCGAGCGCGCTAAAATGCAGCTTTACCGACTCTTCAACAATCTGGATCTTGCGTCTTTTCCCGGCGGCGTCAACTCCAGTGCCAGAGCCGGTCAATATGCTGGCCGGCTCTTTGAGCAGTGCCGTTGCAATCGCACTGGCGGCCGTCGTATTTCCAATCCCGACTTCCCCAAATGCCACCAGATGCTGACCTTTTTCCTTAGCTCGCTGTGCCTGGCGTATACCCACTTCGAGAGCAGCGGCAAGCTCCGCTTGTGTCATGGCCGCCTCGCGGTGCATGTTGCGGCTGCCGCGGCGAACCTTTTCCCGGCAGAGTCCCGGCGCATCCTCGAACTCCGCATCGACGCCGACATCCACCATCGCAAGCTCAGCATCGTTAGCTCGCGCGAGCACGCTGATGCCTGCGCCGCCACTGAGACAATTGAGCACCATCTGCGCGGTGACTTCCCGCGGATAAGCGCTCACTCCTTCTTCGGCGACGCCATGATCAGCGGCAAAGCAATAAGCGCCACGTCGCAAAGGTTGGGGAAGTTTGCCTTGGAATATGGTGTACATCTGCGCAGCGATGGCCTCCAGACGGCCCAGGCTTCCCTGCGGCTTTGTGAGGTCGTCAAGATGGCGCTGCGCCTCGGCAGTATATCGCGCATCGCAGGGAACAATGCCCGCGACAACATTACCAAGAGAAGAAGAACACAAGGTCATATAGCTTGCTCCATTCGGTTCCGAATATGTTCCATCAGTCTGTGCCGATGGCGAAGTGAACAATGGAAGGCGCTTTCAAGAAGCTTCGGTTGCAACATTTCGCGGGGTGATCCCTGCCGCATCGCTTCATCCTGGCTCAGCAGCCACACGGAAGGAAATACGCCCTCGATTAGCGACAGATCATGCATCGAGGCGAGAATCGCAATGCCCTCGTCGTGGAGCGTGCCGATCAAGTCGATCATCTCGAACTGGCGCCCGATATCCAAATGCTGCATCGGTTCGTCGAGAAGCAGTAACTGCGGTTGCTGGGCCAGGCCCAGCGCAATTTTCACGCGCTGACGCTCTCCGCCACTCAGTTCATTGAAGGCGCGCGAACGTAGAAAAGATGTGTCAGTCAACGCCATGGCCCGCTCCATAGCTTCGCGGTCCGCGGAGCCCAATCCGCCAAACATTTTTAGAAACGGCGTGCGTCCCTGCGCCACAAATTGTTCCACGGTAAAGGAAAATGGAATTTCAACATTCTGCGGCACAAACGCGATCGATCTCGCAATTTCACGGCGCTTCAACGAACGCAACGCGCTACGCTTCAAGCGCACGTCTCCGGAGTTTGGAGCAAGAATGCCTGCCGCCAACCGTAGCAAGGTTGTCTTGCCAATACCATTCCGGCCCACAAGAGCAATGCAATCGTTCTCGTAAATCCGGGCACTGATATTGTTGAGGAGACTTCCTTCCCCATAGTCGAAGCCTACGCGGTCGAACTCGAGCAACGGCATCATGACAACACCTCTCGCCTTGCCTTGCGCAACAGATAGAGAAAGAAAGGTCCGCCAATGAAAGCGGTCAGCACGCCTACTGGCAGTTCAGCGGGGGCGATAACTGTGCGCGCCGTCGTATCTGCTACCAGCAGAAACAGCGCCCCGGCTAGCGCTGTCGCTGGCAGCAGCCGCACATGGTCCGGCCCCAACATCATGCGCAGGATGTGGGGGATGATCAGCCCGGTAAAGCTAATCAGCCCGCCCAAAGCCACAGCGGAAGCCGTCAGCAGCGACCCAATCACGATTACGGCAATGCGGGTTTGCTGTACGGAAATTCCAAGATGGGTCGCATACTCCTCACCCAGTGCCAAAGTGTTGAGCCTCCGCGCCAACGGCACCGAACCTGCAAGCCCCAAGGCCAGCATCCCCGCAACGATTACTAGCTGCGGCCAAGTAGGCTGCGCGATGGTTCCATGCAGCCACGAAGAGAGTATGTGCATGCCCTGTCCGAAGTCGTGATCAAGCACCTCGAGAAAGTAGGACGAATAACTCAGCATGGTGCTCACCGCAAATCCTGCCAGCAGTAGAGCCACCACTGGAGTTCGGCCATTTACACTTGCCAGCCAATAGACCAACATGATCGAGCCCATTGCTCCGGCAAAAGCCAGCACGGCTGTTGTTCCGAATCCTGCAATCGAGACCGCAGGTACCAGAAACACGCCGAGCGATGCACCCAGCACGGCTCCGCCTGAAGAGCCAATCACGTAAGGATCGGCCAGAGGATTGCGGAACAAGCCTTGAAACAAGAGACCGGAGACGGATAAGCCACTGCCCACCAAAGCAGCGGCAAAGATGCGTGGGAGCCGGATCGCCAGCAGAATCGTGCGCTGATCGTCGGAGAGTTGCCTCATGCCGACAGCGCTCTCCATCAACAGCCGCACCGGCAACGGCACAGCTCCCATCCCCAGGGCAACCAGCATCGCAAGAGCGAGCAGGACCACCAGGATCGGCAGCAACCAACGCTGCCGATCCTCTTGCGCCCTGCCACGCGCAATGCTGGTTCGCTCCCCGGCTATTTCATGTGCCACGATTCTCCTCCGAATGAAAACTTCATGCCCATGCGGAACGTGAAAGGCAGCGAGGGGTAACCGAAAGCCTCGCTGTAGTGCTCACTCAAAAGATTCTGGATATTGGCTTCGATGGAAAGATGCCGGTTGGCACGATACTCGGAGCTCAGATCCAACCGCTGATATGCGCCATCCAAATTGCGATTGGGCAGCAGCATCGTAGATTCATAATTAGCATCGTATTCGAGGAAATCGCTGTCGTCGCGACGTCCTACAACCGTGCAGCGAAGGCCTGCGAAGATACGGCTGTGACGATAACCAGCTTCAAAGTAGCCAGTGTGCGGAGCGATCCGGAAAGGACGCGCTCCGATGAGTGGAGAATAGGCCCCGATATCGATTGTCGGAAAATCCGGATTGCGGCTTGGCCCAATGGCATCACTCGTAAACGAATGCTGAATTCTCGCGTCCGTGTAGGTATACCCGGCGCGGACGAATACATCCCGAGTGATCTGTGATTCGGTTTCTGCCTCAACTCCTTGTGCGAGATACGCCTGAGAGTTAACGGTTGCGCCATACGCTGCTTTAGTTGCAATGGCGCTTGGCACGCCCAGTTCGATGAGACCCTGTTGGGGAATGTATTCCACACCGTTGGTGAACTCATTGTGAAAGAACGTCAGGCTCACCCTGTTTCGGCCATTGCGCAGCAGTTGATCTATACCGCCGTCATACGTCCTGGAATTCTCAGGACCAATGGGAGAGATGCGGTATTGCGTGATGAGCTGATTCCCGTCGGACAAGCCTGAGAGCAGCGTATAAAGCGAATCAAGTTGATTGAAGAGATTCGGTTCCTTGATTCCTTTGCCAAAGCTGGCACGCAGTTTTGTGCCGCTGAAGATTCCCTTTCGCGCCACCTGCCAGGCGAGCGAAGCACGCGGAGTGCCCGCCAGTCCAAAAAGACCATTGTCTTCGACGCCGCCGCCCAGCGTGTAGAACAATCGATTGCGGATGTCTCCCTGAAGTTGAAATGTATAGCTGTAGTTACCACGCTTGACTGAACTCGTTGGTCCGCCCGAGTAGCCGCGTTCATCTTCATAGCGAAACGCGACCAGCCCAAGAATATGCGGGTTGAAACGGTAATCCGACTGCGCGTAAGCGAAGTCCTTGTCTGTTGATCCGGGGTAATCGTAGGGGTAGGGCGGCCCATCGTTGAACTCCTGCGCCTGACCGCTGACCGTATATCCGTTTGCCCCATGAATGGTGACTGGCGCCCCCAGGGAATAGCCGGACTCTGAAGTTCCCGCAGGGCTGAATTGGACGTACTGCGACCTCAAGCGCAGGCCGCCATACTGCATCTGGTTATGCCAGTTCGCCGCGGTCTTATGGTCCCAGGTTATGCCAAAGTTGGAGTCTTCATTGGTCTGTTCGGCGTCGTTTGAAAGACCATATAACTCGATTGCACCAGGCTGTCCAGATGCGATCTGGTCATGGTGCACCGTGGCGCGAAGGCTGGAAGTTGAAGATAGATTCCAACCATAGTTCCCTGTAAAGGTGCCGTTATGGTATTCGTCGCCTGGAATCTGATTGCGGCTGTTGTATCGGAAGTAATCCGAGAAGTAGTCGAACTTCCTGTATCTACCGCCTAATGTGCCGTCCTGGTGGTAGGTGCCAAAGTTTCCGCCGTCGACCAGATACGTGAACAGAGGCAATAACGTGCTTCCTCGCGCGGTCGTCAGGCTGATCACGCCGGCTAACGCGTCAGCTCCGTAGAGGGCGCTGTTGGGACCGCGAAGAACTTCCACCTGCGCTATCGCAGCACTTGCTATATTGGCAAACTCGACACTTCCACCAATGTCATTTACCGGAATTCCGTCGATCAGAACTTTATTCGCATCTTTGTTTCCACCGCGAATGAAGATCGAAGTCGTTCCTCCCGCCTGCCCTGTTTGTGTGGCCTGCAGCCCGGGTACAAGCTGCAGCCCATCATGAAGGTCTCGCGTCCCCTGATAGCTGGATGAATCCAACACCGTCACGGTAGCGCCCAACTGAGATTGTGGCGTGGGAGAGCCGGTCGAAGTTACCGTGATCTGATCGGAAAAACATGCCAGTTGCAGAACCAGGTTTTGAGCCAACTCGCTCCCATCGATCTTCGGGTCGATTGCCTTCTCTGCCGTGCGAAATCCAGAATTCGATACCCGCAGACGCAGGCCTGGCTCCAGATTCCATGAGATGCTGTAAAAGCCTTTTGCATCGGTGGCAACAGACGCAATCGGCACACCGCTTTCGAGCAGTTCTACTTTAGCGTTGGCGATCACTGCGCCCGACGGATCCAATACGATCCCGCGGAACTCGGAGAGCTGTGCGGCAAAAGCAACCGCGGTGAAGGCAAGGACAAAACTGCACGTCCAACTGAGAGCGCGAAAAAAAACAAGCATGATTTCCCCTCGGAAGTTCAATCTGAACCGGTCTCCTGACTCGCGCCTCAACAGCTAACGGCTGCCTTCCCAGAATCTCTTCCAGTGGCAAACAAAGCCGCGCCTCTTCGCTTACAGTTACGGGGTAGTGGCGGATTCGCACCGCGCTTTCCGATCATTCAGATATTGTTTGTTAGCGTTTGAAGATGGAACACCATCTCATGGATGAAATTGTCTGGCGAGTTCCTCCAGTGCATCGAAGACAACCGGGCCGGGAATTTCAATCCGGTCGTCCACGTAATAAATCCGTTTGTTTCTGATTGCGGGAAGATTCGACCAGCCGGGTCGGGTTAGAATTTGTTCCGCCGACATCTTCGATCCGCGCACCAGCAGCAGAGCCTCGGGCTTCCGCACCAGCACCGCTTCCAGACTTACCTGCGGCCACTCCTGCTCCAGGTCGCTGGTTACCGAGTGACCGCCTGCAATCTCGATCACTTCCGTGATAAAGGCGTGTTTTCCTATGGTAGTTACCGGGTCATACCATAACGGCATTAGAATGCTCACCCTGGGCTTGCCGCTTACCCTCTGCCGCACCGCCGTCTCGCGTGCGCGCAGTTTGCCTATCAGTTCCCGAGCCGTTTGGTTCCGGTTAAGCGCCTCCCCAATGCTTGCAAGAGATCGATAAATGCCTTCGATCCCGTGCGGCTCAATAATGAAGATCGATATGCCAAGCCCCTTCAGACGCTCCATCGTTTCCGTGCGATTCATCTCGCCGTCCCCCAACACCAGGTCCGGGTGCAGGGATACGATTGTTTCGATCGAAGGTGTCTGTGGCAATCCCACGCTTCGCTTGGCTCTGGCTTCAACCGGATATTTCACATAATCCGTCACCGCGACCACATCTGCTCCAGCGCCAAGTGCGTACACGTCATCCACAATGCTAGGCATCAAACACACGACTCGATGCGGATGCTCGGGAACCGTGACGACGCGTCCTGATTCATCTGTGACTGTTCTTGCGCCACACACCGGAAGCGCAATGAAGAAAATCATCCACACACTCAGATGTTTCATACCTTAGCCTCCACAGCGCGTGTTCGCAGCGCGGCTTTAACCAGCGAAGTGGCCATTGCCGGATTCCCCCGGAAATGTAGATGCGCATAACTGGTCAGCACATTCTTGAATTGATAACCCTCGAGTTCGTCGCGTCCAGACAGTGAATACTTCAGTCGGTACGCGGTCGGCATCGTCATCCCGGGCAGGACGCGCGAGCAATGGAAGCTGTGGCCACGCACGGTCGTTCCCTTTGCGCCGAGCAAGCAGTCCGCAACGAATTCCACATCGACATAGCCGAAATGCACCAGGCGCGATGTCATTGCGAATTCCATCGGCAGTACTCCAGCCATTGTGTAGCTGCGCCCATCGAGCAGAGTCAGCGCCCGGCCCAAATAGATCATGCCGCCGCACTCCGCATACACCGGCTTGCCCGCCTCCGCGAGTGCACGAATCCCGGCCAGCATGGGAGCATTGCGACTCAGCGCATCGGCGTATAACTCCGGGTACCCGCCTCCCAGGTACAGTGCATCCAGATTCTGTGGAAACACGGAATCCGACAGCGGACTAAAAGCAACAATCTCCGCACCATTCTCCCGAAGTAGATCGAAATTGTCTTCGTAATAGAACGAGAAAGCCTTGTCCCGCGCAACGCCAATGCGCACACGCTTCTGTTCGGAACATTGTGCGGGAACAACTTCGCTTTTGGCCGCAGCGCCCGACCACGACAAACCTAGCAATGGCTTGATGTTCAGATGCCGAGATCCTGCCAGCGAAAGGGCCGCGCGCCGATTCTCAACAGACGCGGTTTCTTCCACGGTGTGCAGTCCCAGATGTCTCTCGGAAATCGCGATTGCCGCCTCCATGGGCAGATAGCCCAGCAGGGGCGTGGTGGTGACCGAGCGAATCGCAGTTTCAAGCAGGCTATAGTGCTGGTCGCTTCCCACGTGGTTCAGCACAATGCCCGCGAATCGCACTGCTGGATCGAAACTCTCGAAGCCCTTCACCACTGCGGCGATGCTGCGCGCACTCTTTCCGGCATCGATCACCAGAACCACCGGCAAGGCCAGCAGCTTGGCAATCTGTGCAGCGCTTCCATCCTCGCCACCTCCAGCCACGCCGTCATAAAGCCCCATCATGCCTTCGACAATCGCGGCATCGGCATTGCGGCTGGCGCTCAAGAAGATCGCGCGGTTCGTCTCGCGATCCAACATCCACGTATCCAAATTGCGCGACGCTCGTCCGCAGATCGCGCCATGGTGCCCTGTGTCCAAGAAATCCGGGCCGCACTTGAACGGCTGCACATTCAGACCGCGCTCGCGCAACATCGCCATCAGCGTTAGCGCAATGGTTGTTTTGCCAACGCCGCTCGCAGTTCCAGCCACCATGAAAGCAATCATGGCAGCGCCTCGATGTTTCCTTTAAGCGCCAATGGAAGTCCCGCCACCATCAGCACTACATTGTCGGCAATCGCCGCCACGCGTTGATTCAATTCGCCAAGCACGTCACGATATTTGCGGCCCAGCGGATAAGGCGGTACTACACCGCTGCCCACCTCGTTGGAAACCAGCACGAGGGAAATTGGCACGGTCCGCAACGCATCGAGAAAGCTGACGATGCGCCGCTCCAAACTTGCAGGATCGGCCTCCGCGGCTTCCAGCAAATTCGCCACGAAAACTGTCAGGCAATCCACCAGCAGCAGGTCGAATTCCGGCGCATGATCCACCAGGACACGCGCCAGTTCCAACGGTTCTTCCAATGTTTGCCAGAGCTTTGGACGATCTTCTTGATGGCGGCGAATCTTTTCACGCATCTCCGCGTCGCAAGCCTGCGCCGTCGCCACATAGGCCACGCGCTCCGCCTTCTCAGCAAGCTCTTGCGCCCAGCGGCTCTTGCCACTGCGCACGCCGCCAAGGACGAGCGTGACCGTCTTGCGGTCCTTCTCCTGCATACACTTCCTCTGACCGGGAGTACAACTCCACCCGGCACAGCGGGATTCATAGAATAGGCAGCTTTCTAGTTGTCGGTGAATGTCATAACCGACAGTGGAACGCTCTCCAGCTCTCCCATCGAAGCTGAATTAAGCCCGGATTGGCATCTGACCGGTCTCCTGACTCACGCTTCATTGAAGCTGAACAACCTTCCCGAGGCAACCCTCAGTGGCTGGAGCGATACTCCGCGTTCAGTTCTCAGCGCTTACAGTTACGGGGTAGTGGCGGATTCGCACCGCGCTTCCCGACATCAGATGACGTGATTCTATATTTGTCTAGCGGTGCAATGCAATCGCCGCAGACAATTCAGTCTGGTTCTTTCGTCGGCCCGCACAAAGCGTGGTCGAGTAAACACAGCAATGCAGAGGGCTGCGCCACTGATGTGAGGCTCAAAACGCTATGGGCGACAGACTCCTAGATGAAAGGAATGCACGCGATCAAAGAGCCCTTAGAATCGCTTGATGGCAATATGGTGCTTGCGCAGGGAGTATCCCATCTGCCGCGGCGTCAAGCGCAGAATGCGCGCAGCCTTGGCCTGCACCCAACCGCACCGTTCCATGGCATCTACCAGGCGCTGACGCTCATTGGCGCTGTCGTCCTCTCTGGATGAATTGCCCGTGGGAGTAACCGCGTCCGTATCACTGCTCGGTGCAGCCGCGATCGGTTCGGAATTCCTCGAAGCGACTGTGGCTCGTTCTGCCGGTGCGGAATAGATAGGGAGAGGAACATATCCAGAATTTTGCGAATGCTGACGGCTCATCGACTTACCCAGCATCACGGAAAGACAATTTCCAGCGCTACAGGCAAGATCTTCCATGACGATGAGCGGATTCTTGGCCAGCGCAGCAGTGCGGCGTATACAGCTTTCCAACTCACGCACATTACCAGGAAAGTCACAGGCCCGCAGTGCATCCATGGCACGTTTTGAGAGCTTGAGCGAGACGCCGTGTTCCTGATTGAAGCGCTTGAGAAACTCCAAAGCCAGAAGATCCACGTCCTCGCGTCGTTCACGTAAGGGCGGAAGAAATATAGGAACCACGCTAATTCGATAATAAAGATCGGAACGAAACTGTCCTGAGAGCACCGCCTCTTCGAGATTGCGATTAGTCGCGGTTACCAGTCGCACGTCGACTTTGATGGTGCGGTTGCCGCCTACGCGCTCAAATTCACCTTCCTGCAAAACGCGCAACAGCTTGGCCTGAAATGCCCCGGAAATTTCACCTATCTCGTCCAGAAACAGGGTGCCTCCGTCAGCCATCTCGAATCGCCCTTTGCGCAACCCGACCGCGCCGGTGAACGCTCCACGTTCGTGACCGAAGAGTTCTGATTCCAGGACAGTTTCCGACAGCGCCGCGCAATTCAGGCGGATGTAAGGCTCCTGGTTGCGGGTGGAATACTCGTGAATCGCACGCGCAAACAGCTCCTTGCCTGTGCCCGATTCGCCGCACAACAGAACAGGCAAGTTACATCGAGCGACTTGCTGAATCTTCTCGACAACCTCGCGAATGGCGGCACTCTCGCCGATGATCCAGTCAATTCCCTCGTGCTTAAGATCGCGATGCTCGTCCAACTCCTTTTCCAGGCGGTGGCGCTCGGACATCAGGCGTTCGCGATCGCGGGCCACCAGGGATTGCAGCGCAACCGTCTGGCCGACGAGGTTGGCCACCATGGTCAGGAATCGCACATCGTCGTCGAGCGTGTGCGGCGATGAGTTGCCATCGAGCCGCTCGATCATAATGGTGCCAACGGTGCGATTCTCGCCTTTGATCGGCACGCCGACAAACGATCTCTGCGAGGAAGGACCATCCGCATTCAACTCGCTCCAATCGGTGAAGAGCGGGCTTTCAGCAATGTTACGCACAACCAGCGGCATACCGGAGACAACGATCTGGCCCACAGCCTGTTCCGGAAGCCGCTCAAAATGCTCCCGCGCCGTAGCCTCGCTCCACCCAGCCCCAACCACCGTGGACGTGCGATCTTCCTCGTCCAACAGCGCAATCAGCCCGTTATTCATATCAAGAAAACTGGCCAGGAGATTGATCACACCAGAGAGCGCAATTTCCAGTCGCGATGGGCGCGTGAGGAGCTTCGATATCTCATAGATACCGATCAGCGCCGAATGCGCGCGGCTGTTGGACTGCATGGCCGGCTCCGAGTTGGCAATCTCGTGCGAGATAGGCACTGCCTCCCCCTTCCTAACGAAGGCAAAAAACAGAGGTACTTGCGGGAGAAAATCGAATACGCTGGCTTAATAAATCGCTGGAAATAAAAAGCCAAAGGCCCTCTTCGGTAACAAAAAGCGGTTGCCTTACCACGCCTCCGGTTCGTGTTCATATGTTGGCAGAGTTTTAATACTTAGTCAATGTAGTGTGGCCTGCGGCCCCGGCGAGGTCTGCCCCGCAAAGCCTTCTAAGTTCCTTGTATTTAGGCATTTGCAAAGTCGATTTATCCCTCTGCCAACAGCAGACGCGCTGGGTCGAATTGCACGTGCCAAGGCTGCGGGCGTGCGCGCAGTGCCAGCCATGTGTCTTTTGAAATATCTACTTGTAGATGTGGCAAGTCGCCTTTCTGAGCGGCACTATGCAGGTGGAGATAGAGCGTCATCTCATGGGGCGCTTCGCTGGTGTCCGCCAGCCAGCATGGAAAGGTGTTCAACCCTTCCGCCGCTATTTGAAAAACGACCTGATGCGAGCGAATACCTACATGCGTCAGCGCATCCGATACGACAGCGGCCGTATGCAGTTCACAACTCCAATCCGGCACTGCAATTCGCGTCGCACGCACCCGTCGAGCATCAACAATGTTTTTGCAACCAGTCAGCCGCGCGGCTATCAACGCCCCAGGCCGCTCAAAGAGTGCATGCTTGGGCCCGCTGGCAATGACGCAGCCACTATCCAGAACCAGCAAATCGCTACAGAAGCGAAATGCCTCTTCCATATCATGCGTTACAAAGAGCACCGCGCCGTTATACTCCACCAGCGTTTCGCGAAGCCGCTCTTCCATTTGCCGCCGCAGATGCGGATCAAGTGCAGAAAAGGGTTCGTCGAAGAGCAGCGCATCCGGCTCGATGGCCATGCAGCGCGCAATAACCACGCGCTGCCGTTGGTCACCGGAAATCTCGCCGGGACAACGCCCGGCCAGTTCCTCAATGTGCATCCGCACCAATTGCCGTTGCACCCGCGCCTGTCGCTCCCGCTTCGGCAACGCACTCAAACTAAAGCCAATATTTTCGGCTACAGTCACGCGTGGAATTAGCGCGTAGTTCTTGAAGACCACGCCAATCCGCTGTTTCGCGGCCGAGATGTTTAGCCCGCAAGGGCAATCGCATTTGGATTGTTTTGAAAGGGCACGGCGTTAGCCGTGCCGATTTCAGGACCAAAGTTGTCGGCTTTAGCCGCCGAGGGATGTATTGAAGGATCCCAAATCATCCATCAGGGACTGAAACCCATAAGTTCTCTGGCTGTTTTGCGGCACGGCTGAAGCCGTGCCCTTTCAAAACTACGACGACTGGACTCGTATCGAAAGCCTGTTCCACTTATCCATCAGGCGAAAATCCAAGTGCGATTGCCCTGGTTTAGCCCGATTACGCTGTCGAACAAAACGCGATCATTCAGCACAATGCGCCCGCGGTCCGGAGCAACCAATCTGCTCGCCTTTGCTCTCAGGCCAATCTTCCAATTCAACAACCGAATAACGACTCGATACCGATGCCCTTTTGCAAGGCGACTGCGGTCTTTTGAGTGATACAAGAGGACAAGGCACCGTGCCTAATGCCCCTGTTTTTTGCGCCTGTTTCAAGGTCCTGCACCTTCCGTAACAGTCGATCCACTACAGCAGTACTTGCAGTGCTAGTAAACCAGCGAGGAGCCTGGCACTTCCGGTGCGGGTTTGCCTTTGTCCTGGGCCTGGTGGAGTTTGGTAAAGATTGTCTCATCGGCGGCTTTCTTCAGGCTGCTGGTTTTGTCAAACTCGGCCTTTGCTTCCTCCTTCTTTCCGATTTTTTGGTAGAACCTAGCCAACCGCCAGTGGACGTTGACGTCGCCTGGGCTTAGGGTAGCGGCTAACGTCAGCTCTCGCAACGCGTCGTCCTTGCGGTCCGCATCGGAATACAGGATGCCTAGATCAAGGTGTGCCAGTTCTATCCGGCGGTCGAGCCTGATCGCCTTTTCCAGCAGCGGCGGGGCCACTTCGGGATGGTTTAGGCGCATGTCGGTATCGGCCAGATAGGTCAAAGCCTGGGCATGGTCCGGATTGTTGGCCAGTTCCGCTTGGAACTCCTGGGCGGCTTCCTCAAACTGCATCAGATTCCACAGCAGAAAGCCAAGACCAAAGTGCACATTGGGCACTTTAGGATCGGCCTTGACGGCGGCGCGGAACTGCTCCGCGGCACCCGCCTTGTCTTCCATTTCGTCCATCGCCTCACCGGCCAGCATGTCTGCTTCGGCCGACTCTGCATTCAGCGTCAGAATCTCGTGATAGACATCGAGAACGCATTGATACTGCTTGGACCAGAGGCAGCTCTGCGCCAAAGTGAAGCGGAAGGGCAGATTCTGCGCATCGGCCGCGGTTGCCTGCCTCAGGAACGGAACCGCAGCGGCATATTCACCCAACCCGTAGTGCGCCATCCCAATCAGCGTGGTCAGGCGCACAGTCTCCGGCGAAGACGGCGGCTGGTTCTTGAGCAGCGGTGTAAAGGTCACAATCGCGTCCTTCAGTGCACCCGACTTGAAGAGTGACAAGCCCAGGTTTAGCCGCACACCGGGCATCGACGGATTCAGCGCCATGGCTTTGCGATAAAGAGGCACAGCCTCTGTGTAGTGCTGCTGGCGCGCCTCAAGAAGGCCTAGATGCGCATAGGCCTCGGAGTTCGCGGGGTGAGTCTTCAGCACGGCACGCCACGCAGTTTCGGCCTCGGCGTTCATTCCCTTTTGTTCCAGGGTGATCGCCGCCTGGCGTTGATCTTTCGTGGCCGTGGCCGCCTGACTCAGACCCGTGCCAGGCGCGACAGCCAGTGTGATCGCAAGAACAATTTCCAGTCGCACAACCCGATTCACTTGAATCTCCATCGGTATTCTCGCTTGCCGGCAAGGCGGTGCGCAATGCTGGCCCGGTGCGTGACGCTCAAAAGGAAAAGGGCGCGGCAGGGAATGCCTGCTGCGCCCAGGTTGGTCGTGCCTGAGAATTAGAAGCGGAACTTGGCGCCGAGTTGCAAGGTACGAGGATCGTAGGTGGAAGTCACCTGGCCAAAGTTCGAATCGTGGCTGTTGCCATCGATGTTGTCAAATTCCGTATGGTTGAAGGTGTTGAAGGATTCGAACCGAAGCTCGATCTTCGGCCCTTCACCCGGTGTCAGCGCAATGGTCTTGAAGAGCGACAGGTTGAAGTTGAAAAGACCGGGTGAGACCACAGCGTCTTTTCCCGCATTGCCGAAGCCCTGGTTAGCTCCGCCGTCCCATGGAGCGGTTGGATCGCCAAAGGACTCGGTACTGAACCACTTGCCTACCTTCTTCGGATAGGAAACCTTCGACAGCAGGTTGGGACGGTTCGTGGTGCCACCGCCCAGCCCGAGCGTGTCCGTTCCAGAGTAGGCAACGAACGACCCGGAGGTTCCGCCCAAGCCCGGTGTGCCCTTTTCGGCCACCGTTACGCCCGAGATTTCCCAGCCGCCCAGAATGGTGCGAGCTGCGATATTCGAGCTTTTGGTAAAGAAGGGAATCGCGTAAATGTAGCTGATGTTGAGGATGTGACGCCGGTCGAACGCACCCGATGCGCGATCGTACTTAGGATTGAACGGATTGGAGAGACTGTTCAGATCGTTAGCTCCTTCATCGATCTCGTGTGACCAGGTGTAGGCAAATTGCGTGGTAAGCCCATGCCGGTTCTCGACGCGGAGGCCAGCCTGCAGCGAGTTGTAGTTGCTGTTCGTCTCGTTCTCTTCCTGGGTGATGGTGCTGAAGCCTGGGTACTGGCGATACTTGTTGGCGATCAGCGAGCCGTCCGCAACTCCCTTGCGGGTCGCGTAGCTACTGTTTGAATCAACCAGAGGCAGAGTGTTGATGGAGCGGTCATCGTTCTGATCCCAACCCACGGAACCGACATACTGCACAACAGCGATGATCGAGGGAGCAACTTCGCGCTGGACGCCAAGGCTGAAGTTCGCGGTTCCCGGAGGCGGATAGTTGTACTTGATGTTGGTCATGGTCGACGGGAACGACGAGGTCGTTGTGGCTCCTGTCAGCGCGCTGGTGTTGGGGTTGGAGAAGTAAACGTTGGTGGCCGAAGGCTGATAGGCGAACGGTGGATTCAAAGCGGCGTTGTAGACATCGTTGCCCTGAACGCGCTCATAGAACACGCCGAAGCCGCCACGAATCACTGTCTTGCTATTCCCGGTTGGGGTATAGGCAAAGCCGACACGAGGCTCCCACGTGTTGTACTTGTTCTTGACCACGCCACGGTCGAAACCGTTGACGTTTGCTTCCCTGATGCCGTTCAGATAGAACTGCTCGGTACCGTAGGTCGTTAGCGAGGAGTTCTTCAGCGTGCCGTCGTCATTGATCGGGTTGGCCAGCGATGTGTCGTAGTCTGCCGGGACAAAGTTGGCGAACTTGTCATACCGCTCAAAGGCGTGCGGCATACCGTCATATCGGAGTCCAATATTCAGGGTTAACTTGGGAAGGATGTGCCAGTCGTCGTTGGCATAGAAACCATAGTTATTGTTGACCCAGTGCTTGCCGGATAGATGCTCCAATTGTGTAAAGCTGGAAGCGTCGCCGAGCAGGAAGTTGACGTACGAGTCACCAGAGAAGTTGCTTGAGTTGAATACGGCGGTGCCCTGCGTGTTGGCCTGCAACTGCTGGTTCTTGTAGTCGTGCAGATAGCTGAAGCCAAACTTGAACTGGTGGCGTCCTTTTGTCCAGGAAAGATCGTCACGATACTCGAAGCCTTCGTAACCATTCTTCCAGGGGAAGTAGCCCTCGCTCCAGGTTGTATTCAGAGGCGAGCCAACCAGTTGGATTTCAGGCATGTCGTCGCCCGCGTTGTCAGAGACCGGGAAGAAGCTGCTGGCCGTCCATCCGCTGGGCAACTTGTAGGTAGCGTTCTTGCCCGCCACAGGAGTCAGGGTGATCTTGTTGCCGCTATACAAGTAAGCGGTTTCGTTCAGCAGGTTCGGCGTGTAGGTCTGTGTCAGCTTGATCGCCGCCGAATAAGACGGATTCGTCATGGCTGTGCCGATCGTCGGGTAACTGCTGTCGCCCCATAGCGGGGGATAGTAGTTCTGCTCCAGCGTGTCATGCAGGTAGTGTCCCATGAGCTGAAACTTGCTATTGATGGCATGGTCGATGCGAACCACATCTTCACGAACGTGGGTCGGCTGCGGAATGGACGAAATGTACTGGCTGGTTCCCAGATTTGGCTTGGGGAACGTGCCCGCATTGAGCAGGAGGACGGAGTTCTGGTCGATCAGATTGGCCGGAATCGTGTAGGTCCCGTCCGTGTTCTTCGTGAAGTTTCCGCCGGCAGTCAGACCATCCGCTGCGTAGAGAGTTAGTCTAGCCGGGTCGGTGGTTTCGGGAACGGTCGGTATCGCGCCACCCGAAGGAATGGTATAGTTCAAAGCTGTATTCGCCGTCGGGAAGTTGCTGCTCATGATCGTGTTGGCTGTCGATGGCGAACTGCCCTGGATGAGCCGCCGCCACTCCTCATTCCAGAAGAAGAATGTCTTGTTGCGGGCATCGTTATAAACGTGAGGAATCCATAGCGGGCCGCCGACGTTGCCACCCGGAACGTTGAGCCGGAACTCGGGGCGCGCCTGACCGGCTTTCTTGGTGAAGTAGTTGTTGGCGTCGTAATCTTCATTCCGGTTGAACTCCCACAAAGACCCGTGATAGGAGCGCGTGCCGGACTTGACGACCATCAGAATCGTGCCGCCGGAGCCGATGCCGTAATCCGGTCCGTAGTTGCTGTCCAGGGTCTGGAATTCGGCCAGAGCGTCAACCGAGGGCAGGTTCATGAAGCAGCCGCCGCAACCGCGATCGTTCTGTTCGCCGCCGTCCAGCAGGTAGACATTATGGCTGGAACGGGTTCCGTTAAAGCTGATGCCGTTGGAGGAGGTCAGTGCGTTGACGCCGCCGAAAGCCGGCATGTTGCTGGACACGCCCAAACCGAGGGCCGCCAACTGCGTTACATTGCGGCCATTGGTGGCCAACTGGGAAACCTGCTCCCCGCTGATCAGGGTGCTGACTTCGCTGCTTTCCGTCTGCACCTGCAAGGCATCCGCCTCAACGGTGATTGTCTGTCCCTGGCTGCCAACGGGAAGCGTGATGTTCTCTTCCAGGGTCTGGGCAACGTTCACCACGATACCGGTCCTGGAAAACTTCTGGAAACCCGGCGCCGAAGCGGCCAGCGTATAGGTTCCAACGCCCACGTTGGCAAACCGGAAAGCGCCTGCAGTGTTTGATGTGGCCGATCTGCTCTGGTTGGTGGCAGGGTTGGTGAGGGAAATGGCAGCGTTCGGAATCAACGCTCCGGTTGAATCCGCCACCGTACCGGTGATTGTTGCGTTGTCCTGGCCCCAAGCTCCGGGTGCCAGGAGCAGAAGCAAGGCGATGAACGTGAAGCACGCCGTCAGGTATCTCCGTGCAGAACTCTCCTCTACCGGCACACTTGCTACGTGCTGAACCTGGTTCGTGGGATAATTCATGGTTTGCCTCCCGAGCAAACTGCTACTTGACTGCCTGTTTATCTTCCACTCGGTACCCATCTGTCATACGTAACGTGTTCCTGTTCATGGTCGATCTTGATTGGGCACCTCCGTGGCGGTGCATCTGTGGCAAGGGATGATCTGTGGTAATTCCCTTGCAGACCTTAACTCCTCAGGTCTTTTCAGCCGCCCCGGAGATCTTCTCCGAGGCCTCTGGAATGCTTGCGCGTTCACTGACTCTCATGCATCTTCCTTAGCAAACGTCTACTTCCCCACCAATCTGAGTGGGATCAAGATGATTACCTTTAACCGAGTAAGCGTTTCCCCAGCTTAAGTGGAAAAGCCGCCCCGGCTAACGAGCGTGCCCATTCCAACACCAGGAACGCATACGTGCAACGCTACTAACGGTTTGTCAGCACGTTTGTTCTGTTTAAGCCTTTATTTTATAAGCACTTAATGGAATAGTTATGGCAGGGATATGACCCCGTTCGTGCCACGTCTGCCGTGGTAATGCTATATTGGTTGACCAAAGGAACTCTGAGTGCGCTATGGTAACAGCCAATGCACCTTGAAAGCCGGACGTACTCAATCCAAAACAGATTGATCTGGTACGCCATCATCTCAAGGAGGTGATGGCGAGCCACGCGTTCGCCGGGAGCAAACGCACACAGGATTTTCTCCAGCTAATCGTAGAACACACCCTTGAAGGGGAAATCGACAGCCTGCGAGAGCGGATGATTGGGGCCGAAATGTTCGGTCGGCCGGTCGATTACGACACGGGAAGCGACTCCGTGGTTCGCGTCAAGGCTACTGAAGTCCGAAAGAGGCTGGCACAGTATTACCTTGAAATCGATAAAAAGCAGGCTGTTCGCATCGAACTTCCGAGCGGATCCTATGTGCCGAGATTCATCTTCGGTCAGCCGGAGACAAGGGATCTGCCGCAAATCGAAGTTGTTCCCCGAACCTCTGTGGTGCATCCCGAAGTTCCGGATGAAGTACGATCCGACGAGAAGCCAGTTGTGCCCGCAGAGGTTCCCGCTCCTTCCCCCGTGCGGAAATTGCGCTCTGTGGCCCGCCTTCTGGTCGGTGTCGCACTCGGGTTAGCTCTCATCGCGTTGACCGGGTATGCGGGCTTCAAGAAATGGTACAGCAATTCCTATGCGCGGTCAGAGATCCGCTCCATCGCCATTCTGCCGCTTGAAAATCTCTCTGGCGATCCGCAGCAGGAGTATTTTGCCGACGGAATGACGGAGGAGTTGATCAACGACCTGGGCCAGGTTTCCACCCTGCGCGTCATTTCCATGACATCGACAATGAGCTACAAAGGAACGAAGAAGACGTTGCCCCAGATCGCTCGCGAGTTGGGCGTGGGCGCGGTCGTAGAGGGGAGCGTACAGCGTGAAGGCAAGCAGGTGCGCATCAGCGCCCAATTGATCGATGCCAGAACCGATTGTCCCATCTGGGCCCACACCTATGTGTTAGCGATCATCTGAAAACGTATTTTTCTGAGCCTCTGCCGGCGGTTTCTGAGTCGCCATTCGTAGCTTCATTTTGAGGTACTCACAGTAGTTTTCCGGGGCGGGATTATCCTGGAGTTCCTCG
>Ga0224528_1000234_pt1 | contig 46956 bp, 38 predicted proteins | sample CBST25metaG_2_FD_179888 | JGI IMG/M metagenome (GOLD analysis project Ga0224528, IMG submission 179888) | Peat soil microbial communities from Stordalen Mire, Sweden - C.B.S.T25 | ecosystem: Environmental > Terrestrial > Soil > Wetlands > Peat | place: Sweden: Norrbotten County, Stordalen Mire...
GCATGGCATCAGAGATCATCGAGCAGCGACAAAATGTGCTCGACGCCGCCTATGCTCGTAACCCAGAACGCTTCACCCACGCCAGACCAGTGCACCCACCACAACCCACTGCGGCCTGGATCAACCCGCCCACCCAGGCCATCGCGACACAGCCAAATCTACACTAAACTCTCGCGCAACCTGTCTCAATGTCGTTGACACGCTCCGAAGCGGGCGGCAAGACCCCGCAGGAAGTCGAACCCACAGGAAAAGCAACAGACTAGCGGATGCGCTTTTACAACGTCATCCAGAAGGTTATGAATCGCGGCGAACGCAGCGCTGAAGGATACGCAGTCGCCTTCCGGCCTTTTTAGTTCGAATTTTGCCCGTATTGAACATAAAATTGCACGTTTTTTGATTATTTTTAGCAATCTTCATGGACAATTCACTCCATATTGAGTATTTTTTGTTCACACATGCTTTGCATGTGCACAAAGTGCTCAATTGGCGTCATCGCTCTGTTGGGCAGAACGCAGCACAAAGATTCGAGCGGATATTCCCAACAAACGGCAAGAAAAAAGGCAGAACAAGACCTATAGAGGAGCTACCAAATGAAGCAAACTATGAGGCTGACGCGCTGGATTGGATTGGCGTGCATGCTGCTAATCCTCAGCTTGACATCACATGCCCAAAGTGCCGAAGGTACGATTCTGGGCCACGTGACCGATCCATCCGGTGCCGTTGTGCCCGGAGCGGACGTCGTTATCACCAACGTTGACACCAACATGAAGTTCACGGCCAAGACCAGTTCCGTGGGCGACTATCTGTTCGTCAACGTCACCCCGGGCAAGTACAACATTGAAGTGGCCGAGACGGGCTTCAAGAGCAGCCAGGCCAACAAGGTGCAGTTGGACGTGCAAGCCACCCTGCGCCAGAACTTCGTGCTGCAGTTGGGCAGTGCGCAGGAAACGGTCGAGGTTTCGGCCGACGCACAGATGATCCAGGCCGACAACGCCACCCAGGGCGGCGTCATCGAGAGCAAGGCAATCGACAACCTGCCGATCTCAGGCCGCGACTTCACCAACCTGCTCCGTTTGCAGGCCGGCGCCACGCAGGTGATGGGCAGTTCGCAGCTCTACTGGGCACAGCACGGCCTGAACAACGATTTCGCGTCGGTGAGCATCAATGGCGCCCGCACCGAGTCAATCAGCTACCTGGTCGACGGCATCACCGATAACGATCAGTTCTTCTCGACGGCCAACAACATTCCCAACTCCGAGGCCATCGCCGAATTCAAGACGCAGAGCGGCCTGTATTCGCCCGAGTTCGGTCAGGGATCGGCACAGGTCAACGTCGCGGTGAAGAATGGCGGCAACCAGTATCACGGATCTGCCTACGATTATTTCCGCGGCGACATCTTCCAGCCGCACAACCCGCTCTATGCCTACGAAAAGAACGTTCTCGGCGAGAATGTTTCGACCGCCAAGGACCCATACAAGCAGCATCAGTATGGCTTTTCGCTGGGCGGACCTATCACGATTCCGCATCTGTATAACGGCGCCAACCACAGCTTCTTCTTCTATTCGTATGAAGTGGGCAGCCGTCGCACCTCTTCGCAGAGCACGGCGCTGGTTCCCTCCACGCAGGAGCGCACCGGCGACTTCAGCGACTGGAAGGACGGCAGCGGCAATCTGGTTGCGCTCTACGATCCGACCACGCAGACCGGCTCCGATCCGAGCACCCGCCAGGCCTTTGCCAACAACAAGATCAGCTCGACGAGCACCATCGCCAAGAATTTTCTGGCGATCTTCCCGACGCCCAATGCAAGCAAGTCCAACATGGCCTCCTGCGTTGCCGCCGGCACCTCGAACTGCTACAACTACGTGGCGTCGGTCAAGAAGCCTTACGACACCAACAACCAGACCTTCCGTGTCGACCATCGTCTGAATGAGAAGAATCTCTTCTATCTGACGGCGGTTCTTGGCGAACAGAATTACCACAACGCCAGCATTCTGCCGGAGACGGGTTCGCTGACCTATCAGCGGAACCATCTGTATGCCTTCAACTGGCAGCACGTCATCACCCCAACCATCGTCAACGAAGCGCGCGCCGGCTACAACTGGCAGTACTGGATCAACGGCGCGGATTCGACCGGCGTCGATTGGGGCACCAAGCTCGGTTTCGCCAACGAGATCACCGACCCGAACCTTTATGCGCTGCCGACCCTCGAGCTTTCCGGCTTCACCAGCCTGGGCAACAGCAACACCGGCTGGCATCAGAAGGAAAACATCTACCAGTTTGTCGACAACCTGAAGTTCGTGAAGGGCCGTCATGCCTTCACGCTGGGCCTCGACATTCGCCGCTACCTGCTGAACATGACCGACGCTTACTCGTCGGAGGGCGATCTGGGCTTTGACGGACGCTATTCGACCACCACTCCTACCATTGCCAAGGCTGGCACATACGGAATCACAGGCGCGGGCAGTTCGGCAGCCGACATGCTGATCGGCGATCCGAGCAGCCTCTCCGCTCCGGTGCCCTACGTCTCCGACATGTTCAGCGTGCGCGGCACGGCCTGGAACTTCTTCGCGGCCGACGACATCCACCTGACTCCCCAACTGACCATCAACCTCGGCGTACGTTACGAGCTTCCGGCCAGCTTCCACAGCCCGGACGGCAGCGGCATCACGGCCGACCTGAGCGGCAGCGGCCAGTTTCAGTGGGCCAGCAAAGCCAACTACCAGTTGATGAAGACCATCGGTGCCACCTCCACCTGGCAGGGCTACACCAACAACGACAAGCTGACCGACGCCAACCACCACAACATCGCTCCGCGCGTCGGCTTTGCTTATCGTCCGCTGAGCAACGACAAGCTGGTCATTCGTGGCGGCTACGGTCTGTTCTATGACTTGCAGAACCTCTGGTACTCGCTGACCACCTACGACAGCATCAAGGCCTATCTGGGCACGGGATCGTATACGACGACCGCGACCGGCTATGAAAGCGTGGCTCCGTACCCGCTGGACACGCTGTGGCAGGCCGTGAGCACCGACTATTCGTACTTCCAGAACCCGAGCTGGATGACTGGCCCGCAGATCAACTGGCCACACAACAAGTCGTCCTACAACGAACAGTGGTCCTTCGGCGGCCAGTATGCGATTTCGGCCAGCACGCTGATCGACGTCAACTACGTGGGTTCGCACGGCGTGCATCAACCCGGCTACTGGTACTACAACGGGGCGACGATGCCTTCGGCCGACAGCGATTGCAACACCTATCGCGATGCCTCCGAAGCTCCCTCGTCCTGCTTGACGGACCCCAACTTTTCTGCGATCCGGCTGCGTACTCCGTGGTCCAACATCCGCTCAAGCGCCTATGCCATCGCCAACATCTTCGGCGCCAGCTATAACTCGCTACAGGTGCGTTTGACCCAGCGCGCGCATCAGGGGCTGAGCTATCAGGTCAACTACACCTGGTCGCGCACGCTCGATCAGATTTCGGCCATCAACAACATTGCCAACTCGACGCTCACGCTGCAGAACGCGCACTGCGCATCGTGCGACTGGGGTCCGTCCAGCTCCGACCAGACGCAGCGCGTGGTGGCCAACGGAACCTGGGAACTGCCCGTCGGCAAGGGCCGCAAGTACTCGGTCGGCAAGATAGGCGACTATGTGGCAGGTGGCTGGGACTTCACCGGCATCTACACGCTGGCCTCCGGTCAGCCTCTGACGGTGCTCAACACCGATAGCAGCTCCCGTGCGCAGGACGGCGTGCGCGGCGATCTGCGTCGTCCGAACACGACCGGCAATCCGAAGAGCCGCAGCTTCACCAGCGGCACCAGCTACTACGTGGCCGGACTCAAGAACAGCATCTACCACGCCTACAACCCGACGGCCTACACGGTGGGCGCCGGCAACACCTACGGCGACACCAGCCGCAACAGCATTCGTGGACCGTTCTTTCAGCGTGGCGACATCGCGCTCGGCAAAAACTTTCCGCTCTACAAGGAGCACAACCTCGCCTACAAGTTCGAGATGTTCAACGTCTTCTCGCCCTGGCGTTCGACCTCCGAGATCGACGTATCCAACCACCTGAACAACAAGTCGGCCGGCTCGATTGTGAACATCGATGTCGATTCGGCAGGCAATGCGCTCTCCGAGGCCTATCAGGGCGGTACGCGGCACTACTGGAATCCGCGCATCATCCAGATGTCGTTGAAGTATAGCTTCTAACTTCACAGGAGGCTGTCCGTGTAACAGGACAGCCTCCTCTTTTTTTGTCTGCATAAAAGATTTCAAAACACCGGTTGCACCTGAAGTGGATTGCACAGTGATGAACTTGGAAATTTGCGTTGATTCCGTCGAGTCCGCGATGGCGGCAGAACAGGGCGGCGCAGACCGCATCGAGCTTTGCAGCGCCTTGAGCGAGGACGGCATTACGCCCAGCCTCGGTATGATCCGCACGGTCCGTCAGGCCGTTCGATTGGATCTGTATGTCATCCTCCGCCCGCGGGGCGGCGATTTTGTTTACAGCGAACACGAGTTCGCGGTGATGCGCGAGGATATTCGCATCGCCAGGCAGGCCGGCTGCGACGGCATTGTACTGGGCCTGCTGACGGCCGACGGCGCGATCGATGTTGAGCGCACGCGCCTGTTGATCAAGGAAGCCGCGCCACTGCCGGTCACCTTTCATCGGGCCTTCGACATGGTCGTCGACCCGAGCGCGGCGCTGGAAGAGGTGATTGCCTGCGGCGCGGTGCGCCTTCTCACCTCGGGTGGCTGCGTAACGGCGCTGGAAGGTGCCGCGCAACTGGCTCGTCTGCAAGCGCAGGCCGCGGGACGCATTCATCTCATGGCCGGTGGCGGCGTGCGGCTGCGCCATCTAAGAGAGATCGTCGCAACGACGCGCATCACCGAACTGCATACCTCATTGGCTTCGGCCTGCTCTGCTCCCGTAGGCGAGCCGAAGAACAGCATCCTCCGTTCTCTGCCCCGCAAGATCGTTTGCGCCGAAGCCGTGCGGGCCTTCAAGGAAGAATTCGTCCGGGTTTCCGAGCACCTGAACACGTCCCTCGTACAATAATCATGTGCCTGGACAACGATGAGCAAGCGAGGCAAGGATGTCTTCCAAAACCGATAAGCGCGCCAAGGAAATTCTTCATCTTCTTCTGCAACAAGGGCAGACCGCCGTCGACGATTTGAGTTCGACCATGGGCATCTCCTCGGCCAGCATCCGCCGCGATCTCACGCGACTGGAAGAGCAAGGACTGGTTCATCGCACCCACGGCGGCGTCGTGTTGGCAGGCTCAGGACAGATGGTCTACGAACCGTTTCGACTGGACGCTTCTTTTCAGATTCGCGAAGACCGGTTTGCCCAGGAAAAACAGCGCATCGCCAAGGCGGCCTCGCTGCTGGTGCAGGACGGCGAGACGATCGGCATCTCGGCGGGAACCACGACGGCACAGGTGGCGCATCAACTCATCCAGCGCAAGAATCTGCACGTGGTCACCAACGCCGTCAACATCGGCATGGAATTGAGCGCCAATCCGCAGATCGAAACCACCTTGACGGGCGGACGTCTGTGCTGGCCGGGATCGTTTACGCTGGTCGGTCCGGTGGCTCTCGAAGCCTTGTCGACCGTCATCATGCACCGGGTTTTTATCGGCGCCACCGGCATCGACGCCCTGCGCGGGGCCACCGTGATTCAGGCCGACGAGGCCGCCGTCTTCCGCGCCATGGTGCGCGCCGCCCAGCAGGTGGTTATCGTCGCCGACTCCAGCAAAATCTCTCTCGTCAGCCCCGCCGTCATCTGCCAGCCCAACGCCATTCACGTGCTGATCACCGACGACGGCATCTCCGACAAGGCGCACGAGGCGTTTTCAAAGGCCGGCATTCGCCTCATGATTGCCTGAGCCGGTTGCGGAAAACAAGTTACTCTTCAAGAATGTCTATTGACACGTAAAGAACTTTCGCCTGTGCCGATGCCAGAACATCAGAAGGCCGGAAAAGCTCAGCACAGGCAGGCTCAAAGCAGCCAAGGCCCAGAGGATTTTAGCCCAAAGTCCCCAGAGCGTGCCAAAGTGCAGCGGATACATCAGCCACACAATCCAGTCGCCCAGCGTTTGCTTTTCGCCGTAATGCCATGTACTCAGCAGTTGCCCGTTGGCGGCGCTGAAGGTGTATATGTCGCGATGGGAGAAGTCCCCCGGCCGGCCTCTATCGACATTCACGACCACATCTCCCGCCGGGCTTTGCGGCAAGGCAATGCCGCTGATCTTTCCTCCGGGCGTGGCCTTTTCCGCGGCCGCAAGCAGAGAGGCTATTCCCGCCGGATGGTATGCCTCATGCGGAGGATGAATCGTTTCTGGAGGCCGCATGGCCTTGATGGTGCTTATTGCCTGCACAACGCCGGTCACCTGCCCGGGCCACGCAAAATAGAGGCCTGAAATTCCCCAGCAGGCGAGGAAGAAAAGCGTCCAGAAACCTACCGCGTAATGCAGGTCGAAGTTGATGCGGCGCCAGCCCTTGCGCCATGCAACACGCAGACCGCGCGTCCAGTGCGCCAGCCCCGGCCACCAAAGCACGGCACCTGTCATCCCGAGCAGCAACAGGCAGGCGGCTCCGATGCCGTTGAGGATCAGCCCCGAGGGGCCGAGGGCCAGGTTAACATGCAGGTCATGCACGGTTTTCAGCCACACAATCCGGTGGGAGGGCAGAGGTTGCAGGGTCAAAGCATCGAGCAGGATGGAGCTTTGGTGGCCACCGGAATCTGTCAACCACGCACGGTAGTATGGATTCGTTTCGGGCAGGCTGACAAAGTCCACATGCTGCGTTGGGTGGCGGAGTGCGATGGTGTGGAGCACCTGTTCGAGGGGCAGAGCGGGAGCCTGCGTGCCGGGCGCGGCGTGCAGGCTGAGGCTGGTCAGTTCCTCCTCGAAAACCAGAATGGCCCCGGTGCAGCCCATCAATGCCAGATAAAGAGCCAGCAGAATGCCCATCCAGAGGTGAATCTGGAAGAGCATTCCGCGCAGGCGGAGGCGTTGCGGGTGATGCACGAATACGTGTACGAACGCCAGCATTTCTTTGTTCCTTCCAAGTGATCTTACAGGCGCATCCACGCCACCTATATTGGAGAACTGTTTTAGAAGTTCCAGGCAAGCGTGGCGCGGATGGTGCGCGGCTCGCCCGGCTTCACGTAAAGATTGCTGTACGATCCGCTGGCATAGTATTTGCTGGTCAGGTTATTGGCATTGACCTGCCACTTGGCCCGGCCACGATGAAAGCTCAACGAGCCATCCAGCAGCCCGTACCCCGGCAACTGGAAGCTGTTGCTCGTGTCGCCGCCCTGGTCCGTATAGTGGCGTCCGCCAAAGCCGATGCCCAGTCCGCACGCCCATGTGCGGGGCAGTTCATAGTTGGTCCATGCGCTCAGAATGTTCTTCGGCGCGTTGATCGTCGGCGTACCCGAGGTGACCGTCGTATCGTGCAACACCTCGGCGTTGTCGTACGAATAAGCCGCCGTCACATTCCATCCGGTCATGGGATGCAGAGCGGTTTCAAACTCAATGCCGCGGCTGCGCTGTTCGCCCGTCACCAGATAGTAGTTCGGGTGCGAGGGATCGGTCGTCGCCACATTCTTGCGGTTGAGTTGAAAGACGGCCAGCGAGCCCGTCACATGCCCATTCAGAAAGGAACTCTTCGCACCGCCCTCCCACTGGATGCCGCGTTCGGGCGCAATGTATGAGCCGCCCGTAGTGCCGTTGTAGACCATGTCGGACTGCGGCAAATAAGACTTGCTGAAGTTGGCGTAGAGTGTGGTCGAGGGAATCGCCAACCATGTCAGGCCAACGCGCGGCGTCCATCCCCGGCCGTTCTGGTTCGCCGAGCCCATGCTTTCGTTCTTGGCCAAGTCTAGACGGCCGCCGGCGGTGAGGGTCACGTTGTGCTGAAAACGGATATGATCCTGCAGATAAATACCGGCATACTGCGTCACCGTATGTGTGTTCGAGTAAGGCGTCAGATCATTCGTCGGATTCGCGCCATAGACCGGGTGGTACAAATCGAGAGGCTCATCGGTCAGCCCATAGGAACCATTCGAGTGCGCCGCATTACGATACATGTCGAAGCCAAGCAGCGCCTCATGATCCATCTTCCAGAATCGGCCGCGGGCCTCTGCATTTGTATCAACCTCGTGGGTCTGCCAGGGACCGGTCCAATCGAGCGGATAACGATAGAGGGTGCGATTGTCCGTGCCCAGGTAGGCCGGGTAATAGATGCGGTTCCAGTGCTGCTGATACCAGGAGAAACGCGCATTCTGGCGTAGCGTGAAGATCTTGCCCAGCCTCTGCTGAAACTGATAGCCGATCTGCTGGTTGCCTTGCGACAACTTGTTGGCATTGTCCTTCAGTTCACCGATGTAAAGGCTGCGCGCAATCTTGCCATTGGGATTCGGCAAGACCGTACCGGCGGCGGGTAGTGGCATTGCCTGACGGCCGTAATCGCGCTCGGCGCGGCCCATGAGCGTCAGAGAGGTCGAGGGCGAAGGACGCCAGGTGATCGATGGAGCAAAGTAGTAGCGGTTGCGATGCGTGTAGTCAACGAAGGTGTCGGCGGAGTGATACAGCGCATCCATGCGTCCATAGAGGGTGTGCGCCTTGTTGAAGACGTGCCCGGCATCGAGCGCCGGGTCCACGTAGTTATACGAACCCGTGGTTACCTGCAGATGCGCGAAGTTGGCATCCACCGGCTTGCGCGTGACCAGATTCACGATACCGCCAAGAGGGCTCTGGCCATAGAGTCCCGACGAAGGCCCCTTGAGCACTTCGATGGTCTCCAGACCCCATGTCTCTTCCATCAGGCCATTGCCACCGCGTAGTCCATCGATAAAGGTGTAGCCGTAGGAATCGAAGCCGCGAATGCGATAGAAATCCCAACCGTCGTAGTAGCCGCCGGCAATGACTCCGGCCACATTTTTCAGAGCATCGTCGAGCTTGACCACATTCTGCTCATCCATCAGATCGCGGTTGACGATGGTGATGGCCTGAGGCACCTCAACCAGAGGCAGATCGGTTTTCGTGCCACTGCTGCTCATCGTTGTCACAAAGGCATTGTCGGTCGACTCGTTGACCGTGACCGAGCTGTATCTTGGACCGATGTGCAGAACCGGATTCAGCTTCGTTCCGGCCTCCGCACCGGAGATCGATACGCTCTGGCTCACCGCGCCAAAGCTCGCGGCCGTGATGCTCAACAGATATTTGCCCGCAGGGGCCGTGAGCGTATAGGAGCCGGTCGCATCAGTCGTCGCGGTGGCGCGAAAATCACCGCAGGCCAGCGTCAGTTGCGCCTGAGCAATATTGGCGCCGCTCTGGTCCGTGACCACGCCAAACAACTTCCGCGTGGCACTGTCTGCCGGATTGCTGCAGCTTGCGGGGGGCAAGGCTTCTGCCACGCCGGTCGGCGCGGCTGGTTCACGGGGACTCTCCGCCCCAAGATAGCTGGCTGCAAAAGTTCCAAGAAACAACAGCAACAGGTCTATGCGCCTGAAGCGCGATACAGATCCAACGGTAAACAAAGGCATCTCCAATATGATTTTTTCGTCATTCTGCATTGCGCTTGCCCATGCAGGTTCAGAATGATTGCCAGTCGGCGCTTAATTTCAATGTCCAGCAGTAGATTAACCTTGATTAACATATACGACTAATTAGGTCCGAATCAAGCGCGCGTTGGGTGATCGAGCGAAAAGCCTGCTGAGGAAAGAAAATAAATTGGAGGAAAGTGGCTTTTTCCTTAGGGAAAAAGCCACATCGCACGCCACTCAAAAAGTCTATATGTATTCCGAAAATACTCTAGACTCAGCGAATCGCTATCGCCTTGTCACTTTTGGGATCTGCGGCCTCACCCTGGAATCGTTCGATTTTGAGATCGGCCACGTGATCTGCCTCAAGTGCAGAACCAAAGTACGGCTGACGATGCACGCCCCAATGCGCCTGGCAATCGCGCACCGTTACACGCCGCGCATTTCGCAGAAAGAAGACCGGCGTCTTGTGCGGCTCAAGCCCTTCGGCGCCAGCCATCGTTGGCCGGTTGTCAAACTTTCCTCCCGGATACTGTGTCCATTTGTCGATGGTCAGATCAATCTTTTCGAGCAGCACGTCTTCCACGGGCTGGTCTGGCTGCCCGTCAATGCGAAAGCTGTTTTCGGCGCGGCCGCGAATATTGCGCAGGCGCACGTCGCGCAAAAAACCAATCTTCACACCGGCTGCGCGCGGCCATGCGGTCACCGAAGCAGCCTCGCCCCATCCCCACCAACGCGCGGCGTGATGCTCGGTGCTTATTTCGATGTCGTTGAACTCAATATCCCAGATATTGCCCGGCTGACGATGTGTGATTGTCGGACCACGACCGCCGCTGACAACGGCGCAATGCTCGAAACGAATCTTGCTGATGTCGGCGAAGGTTTCCGTTCCGACCTTCACGCCAGAATCGCGCGTCGTTACCCGGCAATCGCGCACCAGAATATTGCGCGTTGGGCCGTAGTCCATACGCTGCTCGCTGGTTTTGATCACGATGCCGTCATCAGCCCCAACAATGTCACAGTTACGAATCTCGACATCGCGACAGTGATCCGGGTCAATGCCGTCGCAATTCGGCATATCCATCCAATTGCGAATTCTGATGCCGTCCACCAACACCTGCTCGCAGCCAAGCATGTGCAGTCCCCAGTTAGGCGCATTGCCAAAACCAATGCCAGTTATCTCGAGATTCTTGCAGGAGAGCAGGGAAAACATTCGCGGACGAAAAGCTTTCGGTTCCCAACGCTCATCGGTCTGCGAATAAGAGGTGACGAATTGTTTGGCTTGCCCGTCGATAAAACCCGTGCCGCTGATGCGTAGTCCCACTGCGCCGTCCGCCATCAAAATGCCAGAGCCATCGCCGCGATATGCTGCCGGATCAGGGCTAGCCAGCAGTGTCGCATCATCCGCCAGATGAAAGTCGACGCGGTCCTTCAACATCAATGCGCCGGACAGATAGCGTTTGCCGCCGCGCAAGAGCACACGCCCGCCGCCAGCGGCACTGGCAGCATCGATGGCTCGCTGTATCGCAGCCGTATCGTCGGTGCGGCCGTCGCCCACAGCACCATGGCCATGCACATCAAAGTCCTTCGCAGGCATCCTTACGATCAGCCCCATGCCAGCCAGACTCGTACACTGCAAAAAATTTCTGCGGTCAATCTTCATCTCGTGTCTCTTTCTTGATCCATCATCATTCTCATCGCGATGGATGATCTAGAAAAAATCCCCCTGATTTCTCAGGGGGATTAAGGCTACAAGACATGGCCGGAAACAGCTCTGCGCCGGCCATGCCATTAAAAGACCAGCCGTCCGCCAACCTGCACAACACGAGCGTTATTGGCCACGCTCTTGTTGAAGGTGCCGAAGCTGGTGCTGGTCGCCGTCATATTCGGCGAACCAAATTGCGGCCGATTCAACGCATTGAATGACTCAAATCGCAACTGGAAGAACCGGTCCTGGGTAAACTTGATGTCTTTGCTCAGCGAAGCATCCAAGTTGTTGACCGCATCGCTGCGGAAGGTGGTGAAGTTGGTCTGGAAGCTGCGAATGTGGTTCTGCGGACTCTCGTACAAGTTATACGGTGACGCCGTGCCATTGTCGCGCGCATTGTAAATGCACGAGGTGTTGAAGGTGGTTTTACCAGGAGCCACCTGACGCGGATTGTAGTGGAACGACGGCTTGTTGCAGTTGGCCTTATTCAGAGTCACGTCACCCCAACTGATCGGCGCGCCAATCTGATACTGATACACGGAGGAAAACTTCCAACCTCCGATGCCCATGTCGACCCAGCGACCAGCCTGACTGCCAAAAGTGTGCCCCTTCCCGAAGGGAAGCTCGTAGGTCATCGCAATCACCACACGCTGCGGGTGATCGTAACCCGACACGCGATGCTCCGGCTTCTGGAAGTAGTTCAACCAACTGATGCTTTCCATTGTTTTCGAAAAGTTATAGCTGGCCATCACCGTCAACCCCTTGCCCGCGCGCTTTTCCACACGTGCATAAACGGTATTGAAGTTAGAGTGACCGTATGGTGCGTTCTGCTCGGTAAGGGTGCCGAACTGCGGAAAGGTCTGCAACAGCAAAGCTTGCTTGACCTTGGCGGCAGCCAACGTGCCATTGGTGACCAGCCCGTAAAACGGATTGGTAATTGTGCTGTTATAGCTTGTATTCGACGCCGTCGTCAGATATCCGGGACGAATATAGTTTGGATAGTAGGTTACTGGAATGCGCGCCGCCGCATTGCCCTCATAGACGGTTTCGAGCATGATGCCGCCACGGAACTGGCGCTGCACACCAAGCGTCCAGCGCTGCGAGTAACCATTTTTGACCGAAGGCGCAAAATAGGTAACGGCATTGCCAAGGCTGGTTTTCAATCCGGCAGTCGAACCGGCAGGCTGCACGAATCCGCTGGGAAATGGATTCGTCAACGAAGTCGCATTCGCTACTGTGATGTAGTTATCGGTGGTAATCGTTGCCGAGGTCGTCTGGCTATAACCAGAGTTATTGATCGAGTTATTCCACGGATACACCGGCATCACATAGATGCCGAATCCGCCACGGATCACCGTCTTTCCACCGGCCAGGTTTGGCGAATAAGAAAATCCTATACGCGGACTGAACATGTAGGACTTGACGTTGTAGATGGAGCGGTTGTCCATATTCGCAAAGGTTGGGCCACCATTCACCACAAAGCTGGCGGCTGGCATTACGGACTGCAGCGTTGTGTCACTCGACGAATAGGCGCTGATCGCCGCGGCTGAAATCGGACTGGCCGTCGTCATGTCGAAGCCGTTCAACGCACGGCCTAGGCGCTCTGTCCCGTTGAAGTCATGCTCGAAACGTAGACCGAAGTTCAGCGTCAGGCTGCTGCGCACGCGCCAATCGTCCTGCGCAAAAACGCCAAGATAATTGGCCGTGCCCACAGCGGGCGACTGCAATCCATACTCGGCAACTGTCGGCAAACCAAGTTCCATCTGCGCCAGATCCTGGCCTGCATAGGCGGTCGTCGAAGTGTTGGTGGCCTGCGTCCATCCCGTGTTGAAGTAAAAGTATCCATTGGCGTCGGTGTACGTTCCATCGTTGGCAATGTAGTCATTGCCCTTCTGGAAGCGACGTGCATCGATACCCACCTTGAGCGCGTGGTTTCCCTGAATCTTCAGCAAATTAGCCAATATGCCATAGCTGTTAAACGGCGCCGCACCGAGCGTGCCGCTCGTATTGTTGGTGCCAAGGTTTGTGTAGTTGGCGAAGCGAACGTTCGGAAAGTGCGCCTTCTGCGACCCGGTATGCAACAGACTCGGCAAGCCAAGGTCCGTCGAATCGAAGCCCGCGCCGCTGATGTCCTGCGTCTGCATATAGCGCGTATAGTTCAGCCGCATTTCGCCGACCAACGTCGGAGTGAAGGTGTAGGTATCACCCACCGTGCCGCCGTTATTGATGCGTTTCAGAATATCGCCGAGCGCCGGATTGCTTGTGCCAAAAGCTTGGTTAGCCGTTTGTTGGCGAGAGTTGTGGCGATAGGTAAAGAACAAATGCTGCGCATCGGAAACCTGCCAGTCGACGCGCGCAAATTCATTGTTGTAGTTATCCGCACTTGGTGCCGCGGAAAGATAGTTATTCTGGTCAATCGTGCCCGAAGTCGGCGATTGATTTGGCGATGGATAGTACTTCAAAATCGCCGAGGCCACGCTATTCATCGACAATCCGGCATTACCGTCCTGCGCACAATAGTCAGATGCATTCGTCAAGCAATTGTTGAGAACAGCCGTGCGCGTGCCGCTTGTCGTCGTCGTATATGGGTTGTAGATCTGGTACTGGCTACCCTTGGCTAACCACGCATGAAAGTCGCCATTCTTTTCGTCATCAGTAGGCACCGAGGCCGTGAAGGTGCCAGCCTGGCGATCCTTGATCGCCTCATAGCCGAAGAACCAAAACAGTTTGTCCTTGCCGTGAATCACATGTGGAATCACTGCCGGACCGCCGACGACAAAGCCATACTGGTTGTAGTGCGTCATTGCTTTGTTGCTTGGCGTGCCCGAATAACCATTCAACCAGGTATTCGCTGCCAAGGCCGTGCTCTCGTTAAACTCCCAGGCCGAACCGTGCAGGCTATTGCTGCCGCTCTGGGTTGCCTGCGTGGCGACGCCGCCGCCCGCATGGCCATACGATGCATCGGTCTCGAAGATGTCTATCTTGACTTCTTTGACCGCATCCTGCATCGGGCTATAGGCAATGGCGTTGTCGCTGGCGTTGTCCGGCGCGCCATCGAGAAGGATTTCCGTGTTCTTGTTGGCAATGCCGCCGACACTAAAGGCTGAAACGCCGCTGTTATCAAAGGCGCGTACCTGACCAGGACTTGCCGTTGTTACGACGCCAGCCGAATACTGTGCAAGCATCATCGGCGTACGACCGTTCAAGGGCAGACTCTCAACCTGCTCATTCGTAACCAGACTTCCCAGGTTTGCGTCCGCGGTTCCCAGCAGCGGAACCTCGGCTGTTACTACAACTGTTTCCAATGCCGTGCCCGGTTTGAGCGCCACATCGATCGTCGGATGATCTCCCACGCTCAGTGCCAGATCGCGGCTCTCATACTTAGAAAATCCATCCGCCGTTACCGTCAACAAATACGTGCCTGGCGGCAGAAAGGGCAACGTGTACTCGCCCTTCTCGTTACTGGCTGCGGCAAACACCATATTGGTGCTCTTCTGCGTCGCAACGATCTTCGCCCCCGGCACCATCGCACCATTGCTGTCTTTCACGGCGCCACTGACTGTCGCCGTGTTCACCTGCGCACACAGACGCGGTACAAAGATCGCCTGCACACAGATCATCAAAATCAGAAACATGCGTTGCATTTTTCTCATGTGGTTCAGCCTCCTTCAATTTTCTTTCAGTGCTTTTACTGCGCAGTACGCCTCATGCGCACTTTTTCGTTCTGCATCGTTTTCCCCGGCCAACTCTGCTTCGGAGAAGAGGTCATTTCAAAAAACAAAGTGCCGCCCTTCACGATCTCGTCATGATTGATCCATGTACGTTCGAGCGGTTTTCCATTGAGTGTTGCCGAGTGAATGTAGTGCTTGCCGGATGCGGCACCGGGCGCAAGAATCTCGAAGCGCTTCCCTTCGTCCAGTTTGATCGAAGCCTTGTCAAAAAGCGGCGTGCCGATCTCGTAGCGCGTCGTTCCCGGCGTTACCGGATAGAAGCCCAGCGCGCTGAAGACGTACCAGGCCGACATCTGCCCGCAATCGTCGTTGCCCGCCAATCCTCCAGGCGTGTTGCTGTACTGCGTCTCCATCGTGCGACGCACCTGTTCCTGCGTCTTCCATGCGCTGCCGGAGACATTGTAAAGGTAGGCTAGGTGATGGCTCGGTTCGTTGCCGTGATCGTATTCTCCGTGTGTGAACACATCGTTAAGCTTCTGCTCAAAGGCCTTTGGACCGCCCAGAAGATTCACCAGCCCCGGCAGATCTTGCAGAACAAAAAAGGTGTAAATCGACGGTGTACTTTCTGTGATGTAGCTGGCAGCTTTCGACGGCTGAAAGGGCTCGACCCACGAACCATCTGCGTGACGACCGCGCGCATACCCCGTCACAGGATCGATTACATTGCGATAGTTCTGCGCGCGACGGTGAAACAACTCCGCGTCGTCTTTTTTACCAAGCGCCTCTGCCACCTCGCCAAGCACGAAATCGTCGTAGGCATATTCGAGCGTGCGGCTGACTTGTTCGTTACCGTGAAATGCATCCGCAACCGGATCTTCGAGCGGGATATATCCATACTTCAGATACGAGTCAAGCGCACGGCGTCCACGACCATCCACATACTGCGCATGTGTTGCCGGCATCTCTGTAGCGTTTTTGCGCATCAGCCGATACGCCGCCTCGATATCAAATCCGCGCAGTCCCTTCACGTAGGCATCGCCGATCACGGCCACGGCATGATCGCCGATCATCTCCGAGGTATAGCTGTTCCAGGCTGGAAAAATTGGCAGAAAGCCTCCCTGCTCTCCCTTTGCGATCAGCGACTGCACCATCTGCGTTTCGCGCTCCGGCTCAAGAAGCGTCAGCAACGGATGCAACGCGCGAAAGGTATCCCAGATTGAATAGTCGTCGTAATAGGTAAAACCTTTAGCGATTTCAGTGCGGCCTTCGTTCGCAAACCCGGGATAACTGCCATCGACATCGCTGAAGACACGCGGCAACAGCATCGAATGATAGAGCGCCGTATAGAAAACGCTACACTCAGGCGCCGCCGATGGAATCTGAACGCGCCCGAGTGCAGCGTTCCACTGCACACGCGCCTTTTCCACAACATGGCCAAAGTTCCAATTCGGAATCTCTGCCTGCAAATTGAGCCTTGCTTCTTCCACGCTCGTAAACGAGGTTCCGATTCGTGCCTGCACCACTTCACCGGGCTTCAGATCGAAAAAGAGATAAGCCCCCGGCGAACCCGCTCCGCCCGCTTGCTGAAGCGCCCGCGGATGCTGCTCAGCTCCGCTCCAAACACCGCCAACGCGAAATGTCCGGTCAAATTTAACAACGGCATAGCCGCTAAAACCAGCCGGTTTTCCGTTCCCCGCATAGAGCCTCCGTACCGGACTGGTAACAATGATTTCCTGCCGCGCCGGGTCAATGCGCACCTCGCCGTCGCCCGCAGCGTTGTTGCTTTGCACCAGAATCCAGGATTCCCCACCTCGGCGAAAACCGAAGCGCATCATGCCGGCCCGCGTTGTTCCCGACAGTTCGGCATCGATTCCATAATCCGCAAGAGTAACCGCATAACGGTACGGCTTCAGGCTTTCCGTTGCACGGTCGATGAGTGAGGCGCGCGCGACCTCATCCAGCTTCAACGCTCCGTTGCCCGGCATCAACGTCACACTGCCGTAATCCTGCGTGCAGGAACCGCTCAAAAAATGAGATCCGCGGAAGCCCTGGATGCTGCGGTCGGCATCGTAATAAGGAACAACGCATTTTGGGTTGCCAGCGCGCGTCTGCGGCGTCCACTGCGTCATGGCAAAGGGAACTCCGGTTGCGGGAAAAGTTTGTCCCTCATGGGCGGTACCAATGCGCTCATTCACCCACTCGGCAGGCGCAAAAGCATGCTGCCCCCAACTGGGCAGAATCATGGCCGTCCAAAAAATCGCTGCTAAAAATAACCTGTTCATAAGCCGCAACGAGTCTGCAAATCGAACATAGACACTCACAAGTGAATTCGCCGTAAATTCGCAATCGTTAACGGTTAACGGTTGCATCCCGCAAGTTCCGCTCATAATCTTATCCATTATTAATCAATAGTATAAGAAATATTTTCCTGTAATTTTCTTTCATCAGTTGTCGATTGTCATCTGGCAATCGTATGATGTTGGGCGAAGGTTGCGATGCAAGAAACATCTACGTCTATTCCAAATCGCAGCCTGGAGCCCTCTGCCTACGCAGACCTGCTCGAACGGCTCTTAACCAGTCCGCAGCTCAAACGCTCGGCTCGCCTGCGAGAACTCTTATCCTATATCTGGCGTCGTTCCGTCGAAGAGCATTGCGACCAGATTCACGAACAAGAGGTCGGCACGCGCGTCTTCGGGCGTTTGCCTGGATACGACACTGCTGCGGACAACATCGTACGGGTCAGCGCCACGGATCTGCGCAAGCGCATCGAAAGCTACTTCGCTGACAGTGGCCGTCTCGAACCCATCGTGGTTGAAATTCCACGCGGCAGCTACACGCTTCTGCTTCGCCCCCGTACAGTGCCGCAACCGGATTCCACACCTGCGCCAGAGTCCGCACTGCCGAACTCCGCACCGGAGCCTGTTGTCCCGCCTGCCGGCTTTTCCTTTAAATTTCCATTCATTCTCAGCGTGCTCTTGGCTGTCCTCCTCAGTGGATGCTGCCTCGGGCTCTATCTACAAAACCGGGAGCTCAGACGCTCTTTGTACGCATGGAAAAGCATGCCGGCAATGCACGCATTCTGGTCGGAATTCTTTGATACGCCGCTAAAAACTGATATTGTTCTGGCCGACCCCTCCTTTGCGCTCATTGAGGACATTACCCATCAAAAGATTGCTCTGAGCGATTATCTGAACCGCGGCTATCTTACACATCTACACGATGCCTCTCTCAGCCTGGACCGTCAGCAAGATCTTGAGAAGCTCTCCACGCGCAGCCTTGGAAGCTTGGGAGATTTCCATGTGGCGATCCGGTTAGCAGCGCTCGACCCGACCACACAAAAAACGGAGTTATTCACAGCACGCAGTTATAGTGCCGAACAGCTCAAGGTGAATAACGTCATTTTGATCGGCAGCAGAAAGTCAAACCCATGGGTTGACCTATATGAAGACAAAATAAACTTTGCGCTGCATTACGATATGTCTCGTGCTGTTACCGAGGTTGAAAATCGCAAGCCGCTAGCCGGAGAACAGGCCGTCTATTCCGCGCCTCCCGGCAACGAGCCGGTGATGGGATATGCCGTCATCGCCTATCTGCAAAATCCCGAGCAAAATGGAAAGGTCCTTCTGGTTGAAGGCTCAAGTTCAGAGGCAACGGCGGCGGCTGGAGATTTTCTCACCACAGAGGATCAGCTCAAGAACCTCTGCAAGATCTTCCACACCGATCATCTGCCTTACTTTGAGATTTTGCTCAAAACATCACATGTCAGCGGGACGCCACTTAGCGCAGAAATCATAGCTACGCGCATCCATCGCGCCTCAGATGGTTATGCACGCTGACACACATAGCGTTTCTAAAAAATAAAGCTGTCATCGGTCTTCAGATCCGGAAACCGCAGCGCCAGATTCAGTGCCACCGACGGCCTAACACCCGGATTCTTCCGCTCTCCATCGTCAACTCAGCTCATCCCCCAAAGCGCGTCTGACCACTCCCCCCTGAGAGAGTCTGTCGCGAATCGCGCAACTACTGATCCGACACGAAAGAAACGCGTGGTGGATTCTCATCCTTTCCACAAAGAGCGCGTAACGGCTAGAGCGGTTCCAGAATTGCTATATCCAGAACCGCAGGCCATGAGTGGCATTTTCCTTAAAGAAATGCCACCTTACACACAACTGAACACTGCATGCGTATTGGAAAAATGCTCTAGCGGCTACAGACTTTATACCGCCCGTATCCGGCGTGGTCTACATTACGGGCGCATGTGGCCACTTGTCACGCGCGGTGCGATTCTTTTTCCTGGAATGCGTGACGGACGCTGTCACGAAGAAGACGATGTGCCGGATCAGCGTCAAAACGCGGGTGCCACACTTGCAGAACCGTTACAGGTTCGGGCTTGAGTGGTATGCGGAAAATATGCAGCCCGAATAGAGAGACGGCCGTAGACGTGAAGTATTGAGGCACAGCCGCAATCAGGTCCGAAGTAGCCGCTGCTACCAGGGCTGGAAAGAATGAGGGCACCCAAAGAGCGATGGTTCTGCTCAGTCCCATTTTTTCAAGATGAACGACCTCGTCGCAAGCGGCGAGGTATCCTGCAAAAAACCAAGTTGACATCACGCCGCAAGCGGCGGGGAATTAGACCCGAGAGAGATTGAATATTTTGATCTGGTGTTGAGAGGGCAGAGAGAGCGATTTATTGCAGGGATTCTACGCGGGTCAGCAGCTTATTTTTCTTCGGGATCTTTCGGAGATCCTGCAAAAGTTTCAAACGACTGTCTGCCAACTTCCTTCCACCACTGGTCGTACTCGCGCCATGACTGCCCTCCACGCCGAAGGTCATGCTCATGACAGCCACCGTGCCCCTTTAGACCGCCCACAAGAATGCGTGCGAGCACAAGCAGGCCCACCGCCTGCCAATAGGAGATCGGTCGAGCCGCAGTCACATGAGGCAGAACTCCGTTCCACAGCAACATCACGAAGTATCCAAAGACCACCGCAATCAGAGCAGCCACGGCTAACCCGAAAACCACGTGCATTACGACGCGATATATCCGGCTGCGCTTCGACTCAACTCCGAATCCATGGTCATGCTGCCAGATCATACTTTGCCTCCCTGTCTTTTTGGGCGATAGTCTGAGAGCAGTTGGCGCAGCTTCGCCGCCGCCCGGCTCTTGCGCGACAGCAGCGTTCCAATCGGTTCATCCCATTCCTCTGCCAAATCGCGAAAGGTAAAGCCGTCAATCTCAGTCGCCAACCATACGGCCCGTTCAGGCGGCGAGAGTTTCCCGATTGCCACGCTCAGGCGATTCTGCAATTCCTGTTGCTCCAGAGCCTTCTCCGGGTCTGGTCCTTCGCCTGCGAGTTCAACCTTTTGCGTCCCATCTTCTTCCGCATCGTCGATACGGACTTCCGCAACTCGTGCCCGGTAATGATCCGTGACCCGATTCGTCAGTGAACGATAAAGATACGCACTCAAATTCTCGATCTCGCCGATCACGTCCGCCCGACGAAGTAAACCGAACAGTACATCGGAAACGATATCCTCTGCCTCCATGGCGTCCCGCTCAAACAACTGGCGCTGAACAAAGCGCAGGAATCGCATCCTTTCGCGGACAAAAACCTCCGCGAGCCGTTTGCGCCCCGGTGCCGTAGAAGATGTTCCCAACTTGTTCTCATTGTATTGACGGAAGAGCTGCCAGTTTATTGCATAATCCGCGGGAAAAAAGCGCCCGCAAATCGCAAAGGCAAATTCGTCTACCCTGATGTCCGTGACAGCTGTCACACCGCCTCTTCAGAGCGGCGCATATAATGAAAATGGTTTTCATGTTCACCGTGTGCCGGCGGCGCTGTTCCCGGGCAACGTAATTCCTCGCCAGTGGGTTGGCGTGTTGTGCATCAGACGAATGAAGACAGAGGACAATGAGGTCATTCGCGACGGTCCTCAGCGATTTAGGTGTCAGACAACGCCTAGGCCGGACAGAGTGGCAGGTGAGCGGAAGTCGGGTAAGAAACTCGTCGATATGGGAATGGCTCCGGGTGCGGTTATCTGGGCTTCTGCATAATGCTCTATTGCCTGTTGAGAGTGTCCAGCATCGCGACCTCCGCAGTTACTCGGCGGGAAAGCGGGCAATGGGGTTAGACCCTGTTGCAGTTTGCAGGATTGACGGTATTGTCCTACGTCGTGACCACTGCGGTATTTCAGATAGGCAAGTTTTTTTGAGTGTTTTGAGGAGGATTCATGCTTCAGTATGTGATTGTCATTGCGCTGCTCGCAGGCGCGGTTTTTCTGGCCGGAAGATCGATGTGGCGAACCTTTACGGGAAAGAAGACCGGATGTGGCTGTGGGTCGTCGGCGGGTTGTTGTTCGGCTAAATCTTGCAAGACTCCGACCGTGAAGACAAACAACATTCAGAAAATAACATCCGCTTCCGGAACACTGCATAACTGAAAAACTGGGATGAGTCTGAGTTGTAATCCGAGCTCCCTAGCGAAGCGGAGCCGGCTTATCTCTCAGTGTGCATTGGCGGGAGATTTAAGCGTGTCGATCTGCTGATGCCGCCCTTTCCAGGGACCATCCATAACCAGCTTCCGCCCTGAATTCTTCGATTGGCCGCGATGACGAATGCTACAGCTGTTGAGTCTTTGAAGTGGCAACACGAGGACACGCCCGAGCAGACACCCTCTACCTTGCTCCTAAACGAGACGACCATCTGGTTGTCGACGCAGACAGGCTCTCGCCGTATCTGTGGCGATTTTGAAGATGAGGGCATTGCTATTGAGTGGCACAATTTTGAGTTGGATTCCGATAGCACATCCGCGCGGTTACCCAGCCCTTATCCTGACAGCCTCGAACTGTGCTTGAACCTGGCGGGGCATGGTTTTCTTCAATCCGCTGAGAACAGGCTGAGTTTTGAACCACTGACTGCTTTCATCTATGCTCCTGGCAACCGCGATTTACGCACTTGTCGGAAGCACGGCGAACGACATCGCTTCCTCACTATTAATTTCTCTCCGTGCTTTCTGCGCGAGCAACTGATGGTGTGCGAAGGAGCGCTTCATCCCCCTGTCAGGGAATTTATGCCCTCGGGTAGTCCCGCCACTTCTCTTGGGGAATCTGTCCGGCTTACCACGGAGCACGAGCGATTAGTCTCTCTGCTCTTGCGTCCGCAATGCGCTCAGGGAGCGTGCCAACTCAGATGCAAAGGCATCGTTTTGCAGTTGATGGCAGACTTCCTTGCCGTGCCGTGCTGCGGCGGAGGAGCATCGTGTGACCGGCAGAAATGCCTAGCGAGGAAGCGCGTGCGGGGAGTAGTAGCTATTTTACAACGCGATCTCGCGGCGCCGCCTGACCTTGAAGCGATCGGACACGAAGTCGGATGCAGCCCGTTTTATCTGAGCCGCACTTTTTCGAAAGAAATGGGAATGACCATTCCTCAGTGCCTCCGCGCGCTTCGCATGCAATATGCCGCCGAACTGCTCAAGAGCGGTAGATGCAACGTCACCGAGGCAGCCATGGAGGTGGGATACTCCAGTCTGAGCCATTTCAGCCAGGCATTCTGCAAGGCCATTGGCTGCTGCCCGGCAGCGTATTCCTCACAGACACCTGCACCAGTCGGCGTAACCTGTGCAACGTTGAGCTCAACTGCGGAGCAGCAAGGTTGGATTCAGGATCAGCAATCCGGTAGAGGATCAGATTCTCAAATCGACGTGTTACTCGAGAGCATTCGTTAGTCCAGGGATCAGAGCAGCAGGTAATGGGTCAATCGAGTTGAACCATGCTGAATAAAGCAAGGTTCACAGTCCTATGTGTCGAATCTCGATACTGGAATGCACTTTAGCAATTTACCGACAAACAATGGCAAGCAACCGTTAGCGAAGGTTGATAGTTTCTTCTAGCTTTAAAAGCATGAAGAATATTAGACGCACAAAATATCTTGCATTCATACGCAATCGCTGCAGAGGCATCCATCCTGTTCGCCTGGTTAGCGGGTTGGTTTTGGCCCTCCTCGCGGTTGGAAGCGTATTTGCGTCACCGCCGCCAAGAATGGCGGCGACTGGAAACGATAAGGGGATACATGGCTGCTCTTTGCTGAAAGGAATCAAGCGGCGAAGCTATGGGCTAGGCGATCTGTGCGGGCTTCGCGAATGGTTGAACAAATACGGCGGATCACTGGTCCTGAACGAAACCAGCGAAGCGCTTGGCAATGCTACTGGCGGCGTTAATCAGGGTGTCGAATACGATGGACTGGCGCAGGGTATTTTTCAGCTGGATACACAACGCGCCTTTCATTGGTACGGCGGCACGTTCAACGTGAGTGGTCTGCAAATCCATGGGCAGAACCTGAGCGAGGACAATCTCTATACCCTACAGACCGCGAGTGGTATCGAATCCGACCGCGCAACTCGGCTATGGGAACTTTGGTATGACCAAAAGTTAGATCAAGAGGGAAAGTACGACATCAAGATCGGGCAGCAAAGCCTCGATCAGGAATTCATGGGCAGCCAGAATGCGTTGCTTTTCGTCAACACCATGTTTGGTTGGGCGATGTTGCCCTCGGCGGACATGCCCGGAGGAGGTCCCGCTTATCCTCTCTCCGCACTTGGCATCCGCGCACACATCCGCCCTGGAAATTCGTGGACGCTACTTGCCGGCGCATTCACCGGCAACGCTAACCAGCAGAATGCATCCGGAACCGCATTTCCGCTGGACGGCACGCTCGGAATCGCTGAACTGCAATATGCCTATCCGTCCCTGGGCTCGACAGTTCACGGGGGCAATAAGACACCTCTATCTAGGGTCTACAAGTTAGGGGCTTGGTACGACAACGTGAAGTTCGACGACCAGCGTTTCGACAATACGGGTCTATCTCTGGCGAATCCCGCAAGCACAGGTGTGGCGCAAACGCATCACGGCGACTACGCGCTTTACGCTGTCGCGGATCAAATGCTCTGGGTCGATCCCAACGAGAATGACCGAACGGTGAGCGTCTTTGTGCGCCCCATGGGAACACCGCTAGCTGATCGCAACACAATTGATTTCAGCATGAATGCCGGTCTCACTTTCAGTGAGCCGATCATGCACCGCGACGATGACACACTGGGCGTGGGTATGGGTTTTGCCCATGTGAGCAATCGGGCTGCGGATCTGGACCGGGATCAGAGGACATACTCGAACTCTACTGGCTTGCCGGTTCGCAGTGGGGAAACCTATGTAGAAGCAACTTACCAGTACCAGGTAACTCCCTGGTGGCAGGTGCAGCCGGATTTCCAGTATGTCTTCAATCCGGGCGCCGGCATTGTCAACCCCAAATCGTCTTCTGGACAAAAGGTGAAGGATGAGGCGGTTTTTGGAATTCGAATGAACTTCGCTTTTTGAAAGGACGCTATCATGAGCAGCATCAGCGCAAAAATATTCATCCTCTTAACAGCGTTGCTTACAGTGGCCATCCCCTCTCTGCGAGCGGAAAAGCCGAAATCATTTCTCGAAACCATTCGTCACCACAGGACGCTGGTTTCGACCATTCCGGACAATGGCGATCTCAATCCCTATGGGGTAATCGTGGCGCCTGTCTCTGCCGGACGCATTCAAAAAGACGATGTTCTTATAAGCAACTTCAATGGCCTGACCAACCTTCAAGGGACCGGCGCGACGGTAGTTGATTACAATCCGTCCACCAAACGTCTGACAACATTCGCTCGTGTACCACAGCATTTGCCGCAGTGTCCTGGCGGAGTAGGGATGAGTACTGCGCTGACAATGCTCAAGAGCGGCTGGCTGATCGTAGGTAGTGCGCCCAGCACCGACGGCACTACGCGCACACTTGGAGCCGGGTGTCTGCTGGTGTTCGACTCCAATGGTCAATTGGCAGCGACGTGGGCAAACGATAATATCCGCTGCCCGTGGGGCAATGTAGCTCTGATCGACAACGGAACGAGCGCTACCCTGTTTGTCAGCATGGCAGGATTCGACGTTCCTCCTCTCCAGGTTCGCGATCCTGTTACGGGTTATCCGGTTACCGTGAACAAAGGCACGGTGCTGCGCATCAATCTGTCCATTCCTGAAGGCAAACCGCCGGTGATCACAGATCAAACTGTAGTCGCGAATGGTTTCGGCCAGAGGGCTGACCGGGATGTCTTTCTCATCGGCCCCACCGGATTAGTGATGGCCGCCGATGGCACTACGCTCTATGCCTCGGATGCGTTGGGCAATCAGATTATCGCCATCTCTGACGCAACAACGCGCACGGCCAGCGCGGGCCTGGGCCGCACAGTGAGTAAAGACGGACTCCTGCGAAGGCCTCTGGCGATGGCCATGGCGCCCAACAGGAACCTTATCGCCCTGAATGCCAAGAATGGCCAGGTAGTCGAAATCGATCCGAACACAGGTGAACAGCTTGGAGCGCAATGGATCGACAACAACCCCGCGCAATCGCCTCCGGGTAACGGCGATCTTTTCGGCCTAGCCGTTAAGCCGGATGGCCGCGGATTTTATTACGTGGAAGATGATGTCAACACTCTAGTGGAGGCAACTCAATGAACCGACTTAGAAAGCATCAACCGCGTCTGGTCCGCTGGATGCTTTTATTCCTCGCGATTGGCCCGATGGGACTTGCCGAATCGGGTTCTATTGCGGCAGCACAGTCGACGTCTTCAAAAGATGTTGTGACATCGAATTGGGGAAAGCCGCAGGACCCCAACCAGGCGGAGCCATTCTGGGGAGAGCATCAAGGCGGCATCGCGACAAAGCCGCAACACTTTATGTATTTTGCCGCATTCGATCTCACCACGAATAATCGGGACGACGTTACCAAGCTACTGAAAGCCTGGACGGCTGCCGCCGCCAGAATGTCTGAGGGCGAAACTGCGCAACCCTTGGAGAGCGGCCTGAAACTAGCTGTAACTCCGGCCGCGCCCAAAGGTGGCGATGCATACGAAACACCCAATACGGGCCCCAGAGCAGCTGATACCGGCGAGGTGCTCGGAATGCCCCCGTCGCGCTTGACCATCACCTTCGGTTTTGGTGCGGGTCTTTTTATTAAAGATGGGAAAGATCGCTTCGGACTTGCCGCGCGCCGCCCGGAAGCACTGGTCGACATGCCCAACTTCGGCTCCATCGACCAAATGGTCAAAGAGCATACTGGCGGGGATCTCGTTATTCAGGCTTGTGCCGAAGATCCCCAGGTTGCATTCCATGCAGTGCGCCAACTGGCACGGATTGCCGAGGGCACGGCGCAGATTCGCTGGGTGCAGACCAGCTACAGGCCGATTGCAGGAGATCGCCACTTGCTTGGATTCTCGGCCGAAGAAAAGACTCCAGGGATGAATGCTCCGTCGGCGCAAGCCATCTGGGCCGGCAAGGAGGGGCCGGACTGGATGCGTGGCGGCAGCTACGTCGTTGTCCGCCGCATTCGCTTCGCGCTCGAACATTGGGACCAGATGCCACAGGCCTACCAGGAGTCGGCACTTGGCGAAATGAAGCACCATGGTATGCCTGGGGACCAAAACCAAACAAACGTGAAATCCTCCTCGGACAACGTCGTCACTGAAGACAATACCCCACCGCATCTCGCGATTGTCATACCTGGCAGGGACGCAATGCTCCGCCGGTCCTATTCGTACAACGATGGAGTCAATTTCACCACGGAACGCTGGCCGCCGTGGCGGCAGGGTTTGGAATATGACGCAGGCATGTTCTTCGTTTGCTTTCAGCGGGACCCGCGAACAGGGTTCATCGCGGTATTCCGTGAGCTGGCGAATCATGACTCCAAGTTAAATCAATTCTGGACTCACGTGGGAGGCGGACTATTCGCCGTTCCGCCCGGTGCAAAACAAGGTGAGTATATCGGGCAGGGTCTGTTCGAGTCCCGCTGATTCATCAGTATCAGAGTATTGGCTCGTTGGGCGCGGTTAGCCGCGCCCACGCAACGGAGAGATGGCGAGGTTCTAAACAGTGGAAGTAACTCAACAGCATTTGCAGCATAGCAATGTGATCACACTCAATCGCGATGGAGCAGAAGAACGATTTATCAGCGCAAGCAGTAGCGGCTCTGACGAACTAGCGATCTTTGGCGATTTTCCGCCCGCATCCGGCGAGGTGATTATGCAGTTGGTTTTTGGTGGATGTAGCTTCGAGCAGGCCGCTCGCACTCGCATGGCGGGTGCACCATGGCCCATGCTCTGGCTTGAGGGTGATGTCTGTCCAGGGACTCATCTCTCGGGAGCGCAAGGCTTCGTCCTTGATGGCCGCCCCGTGCACCGCGTGACTCTTGCCGACCGCGTAGTTGGCAGCTTATGGGCAGATGAGGATGCGGATTACTGCCTGCTTGCCGGCATTCTGCCCACTGATTCTAGCGTGACGCGCGGTGCTCAAACTACCAGCAGCATGGAGCAGATCGAAATTGCTCTGCACGAAGCGGGAATGGATTTCTCGGACGTTGTGCGGACATGGTTTTATCTGGACGATCTGCTCGCCTGGTACGACGAATTCAACGCGGCCCGCACGGAGTTCTTTCAAAGCCGTGGTGTATTTGACCGCCTTGTTCCAGCCAGCACGGGTATTGGTGCACGCAACCCGGCAGGCGCGGCCCTGGCGGTAGGTGCTCTGGCTATCCGGCCGCGCCATGGCCGCGTTCATGTGCAGGAGGTGCCTTCGCCGCTGCAATGCTCGGCGACGGAATATCGCAGCTCATTCAGCCGCGCCGTGGAGGTGACGTTTCCCGACCGGCGCGTGCTGATTGTCTCCGGCACGGCCAGCATTGCGGTTGATGGCAAGAGCATGTTTACGAGCGATGTCGCGAAGCAGATTCACCTCACGCTGGACGTGGTCGAAGCAATTCTGCGATCGCGCAAAATGGACTGGAACAACACGTCGCGCGCCATCGGCTACTTTCGCGATATTGAGAACCTGCCGGTCTTTGAGAAGTGTTGCCGGGATCGCGGGATTGCGCCATTGCCACTGATACCAGTGCATGCAACTGTCTGCCGCGACGATCTGCTGTTTGAAATAGAGCTTGACGCAATCTCGACGGTCGAGCTTGAAAAAGAGAAAGGAGGTAGCCGGTGATGTTGCATACGGAAATTGACAAGTTCTCCAACTGGCTCATTCACCGCACGGGAAGGTGCCTCGTCGCTGGCCCGTGCAGCGTGGAAAGCGAAGAGCAGATTCTGGGAACAGCAAAGGAACTGGCCCCATGCGACGTGACATTGTTGCGCGGTGGTATCTGGAAGCCGCGCACGCGCCCCGGCTCATTCGAGGGAATCGGAGAAAGGGGGCTGAACTGGCTCAAAGCGGCTGGCCGGGCTACCACCGGTTGCCACAGAGGTCGCAATTCCGGCTGCGCGCAAACGGAAGCTCGTTCCATTGAAACCCGTAAGTGGCTGCTTCGTTCTAAAACCAGTCCGTGTGGTGATTCCGTGACGGCTGAGAGACCAGCCTGAAGCGTACGTTTACCGCAGTTTCCCGCAATGAGAATGGCTATTGCTCAAGGAGAACCCATGAAAGGCACGAATATGACTTTGGCTGACTATCACGGATTGGGCAGTGTTCGTATCTGTGACTGCGGCTCTCTCAATCTGAATATCGGCCTCGTTACACTTCATTTGGACCCTGAGGCCTTTCTGAAAACAGCAGCACTTCTGCGACAGGCCGCAGAGCAGTATCTGAAACGTAATGAGCAGGTCACTACGGCATCTGACCTGTTTCCGGCGCTTAGTTCTCCGTCTGGTCGGTTCACCAACTGATTGTTGGAAGATCAATTTCGCAGAATCCTAGCTTTTGAGTGGACTCCGCTTCTTGCGGCAGGTTTCGCAGGTGCCGTAGATCTGAAAACTGTGCTGGGTTGTCACGTAATGAAATTTCTTTCCAATACGACGTTCTATCTCCTCAATCTCGGGGGAGAAAAACTCGACCGAATCGCCGCACGCTGTGCAGATCATGTGGTGATGGTTGCGCCGATTCATGTGATGCTCAAACCGGGCTACGCCGTCGCGAAACTCAACTTCTGCCGCCAAACCACATTGAATAAAAATCTTTAGTGCGCGATAGACGGTGGTGTAGCCAATAGTGGGCTCTTGCTTTTTAACCAGGTCATGCAGTTCTTCAGTGGTAAGGTGATCGCGGGTTGCAAGGAAGACCCGCAGAATCGTGTCGCGCTGAGAACTCCGCTTGAGGCGAAGTTGAGACAGGTGATCGTTCAGAACCCGCTGTGCGGCCACGACGTTGTTGAAAACGCCGGACCGGGCATCTACTCGTTTCTCTGGCATCTTTTCCAAGAACCCTCTTACCTGAAATGGATTATAGGAGGATTGTCTGCAAACTGAGGCAATGGAAGGAAGTTTGTCCGGGCAATAATCTGTAAACCTCACTGAATCGCACAGACCAGAGTTCTTGGCAACTGGAAAGGCACGATTCGTTATTGCCCCCACGTGCGCGTGGTCAGGACTGATCACCATCCCGACATTTCCAATGTGAGGATGCGGTTTACGAGGCAAAACCAATTTTTGAAACACGCTTTACTGATCCGGCACTAAACGAATGCTACTTTTCTGATTTTTATGCGTCTAAATTTGTATGGATACACCAGACGGCAGGAAGCTAAGCGAAGCAGTTCTGAACGAGCGCCGCCGCCGTGCGGTCAAGATGCGTCTTGGTGGTGCAACGATAGCCGCGACGGCCAAGCTTTGCGAGATAGGAAAACGCACCGTGTGGGCCGCCACCAAGGCATACGAGTGCGGCGGTTGGTCGGCGGTCATCGTTCAGCATGGACATCGCCCCAGGGGGACGGGACGTTTGCTGACATTGGAGCAGGAGCGCGAAGTGCAGCGCCTGATTCGCGATCATGTTCCCGATCAGTTGAAGATGAGCTACGCGTTGTGGACTCGCCAAGCTGCGCGCGAACTCATTTTGCACCGCTATGACGTTCTACTATGTGTGCGAGCCGTTAGCAACTATCTCAACCGCTGGGGATTCACGCCGCAAAAACCGTTAAAGAAAGCCTATGAACAGTCTCCGCAAGCGGTAAGCAAGTGGCTTGAGGAACAGTACCCGGAAATCGCCAAACGCGCCAAACACGCGGGTGCGGAGATTCATTGGGGCGATGAAACCGGGCTGCGATCAGACGATGTTCGGGGCCGGGGCCATGAAACACCAGTGCTGCGGATCAAAGCCAATCGCTCCAGTTTGAGCGTGATCTCCACGGTGACCAACAAGGGGCAGATGCGCTGGAGAATCTTTTCCGGTGCACTTGATGCCCGCATTCTGATTGGCTTCCTGAAGCGCCTGACGAGCCATGCTGCAAAGAAGATATTCCTCATCCTCGACAACCTTCGTGTGCATCACGCCAAGGTCGTTCAGCAGTGGCTAGCGAAGAATGCGAACAAGATCGAGATCTTCTATCTGCCCAGTTACTCGCCGGAACTGAATCCCGACGAACTGCTCCATGCCGATCTCAAGCAGCATGTCACAACCGCCGCGCCGGCAAAAACGAAGATTCAACTCGTCAAGACCGCATCCAAGTCCCTGCGCAGCATTCAGAAACAGCCTGCAAGGGTAGAACGATACTTCCTGCAACCGGATGTGAAGTATGCCGCTTAGACGCAGTCCTTTCGTGCCGGATTAATATGATCCGGCCATGAAAAAATCTCAGCCATCCCCCGCTTCTGGATGATCTTCCTGGCGCTCTCGATGATCGTGTCGAGAACCGCTCTGGCTCAGACATCCATCAACTGGAGCACCGCGATCCGCTATGCCGAGCTGGTCAAGATCGCCGAAAACGTCGAGCCCGCGAGTGATTACTCGGCCACGGACAAACAGGCCATCTCCGCTCAGGGGTACACCTATCTGCAAACCGTCTACGGCAGCGACCTGACCACGGACGCCACCCCCATCGCCGGCAACACCGTCAGTTATGGCTTTCTGGCACTGTCTTCAAGCGGTGAACTGATTGCGATTCTGCGCTGAACCGACACCATACTGGAATGGATCGACGATGCGCAATTCTACTTCGTATCCAACCCGATCAAAGGATCGCTCGGATTTACCGAGGAAGGATTCACCTCCATCTACAAGTCGCTGCGCATGGGCACAAGTTCGAGTTCAGAAACTCTGGTCAATGCGGTGAAAGACTATCTGAACGCCGAAAAGGCAACCACCGTCAGCGGACATAGCCTGGGCGGAGCGCTGGCCACGCTGCTCACACTGGATGTCGCGCATAACTCCAAGCTGCCCACGCCGGTCGTTTACACCTATGCCAGTCCCCGCGTCGGTGACTACCTGTTCAAGGATGATTACAACGACACGGTCGCGACGAGTTATCGCATGTATAACTCAACCGACGCGGTTCCCGATATGCCGTTGTGGCCCTACACGAGCGTGAAGACCGGCTTCAAGCTCACGCCCGACACCAGCAAAGTGAGCACCAGCATTGCCTGCTCACACCATCTCACGACCTATCTGTGGCTGATGGGGCAGCAGGCGGGCGTCGATGCCGGCGCACTGGATTCGGATTGCGTGGTCAGCGAATAGTTTTCTGATCGTTGAACAAACTGATCTTCCTGTCATTCATGCTTGTTTCGATTGAGGTGCGGCTTCGGTCGCGCCCTTGTTTTATGCGTCGCTTTTCCCTTATCCCGGCAACACCCCTTAAACTAAAGAAGAAAGATCTTTCTTCCACGTTTCGAGGGTTCCTTTGTTCATCGATTCCCACGCACATCTGGATAGCCCGCGCTACAGCGATGACCGGGCGGAGTTGCTGCGTCGAGCCCAAGAGGCCGGCGTCGGCGGCATTTTAGCCATCGGCATCGGCGAAGGACCGGCCGAGATGCAGCAGGCGCTCGACATCTGCCGCCAGTTCAACGGTCAGCCCGGCATGCCGCGGCTCTGGGCCAGCGCCGGCGTCTATCCGCACAATACGCATGAAATCGACCAGGCAGCGCTCGAAAAGCTCGATGGGCTGCTGGCCGAGCCCGAGGTGATCGCCTGCGGAGAGATCGGCCTCGACTACTATCACGAGGGCACGCCGCACGAGGTGCAGCACCGGGGCCTCATTCAGCAGCTTGAAATCGCCGCCGCGCGCAAACGCCCCATCACCATCCACTGCCGCCCCAAAGACGGCGCGGCCGACGCCTTCGACGATCTGTTTCCGGTTTTGGACGAGCATTGGCAGAAGACGGGCTTGGGCGGCATTCTGCACTGCTTCAGTGGCGGCGAGCGCGAGGCACGGCGTCTGCTGGAGATGGGCTTTCTGCTCTCGTTCTCCGGTAGCCTGACCTTTCCCAAGGCGCAGCCCCTGCGCGATGTGGCCGCAACATTGCCACTCGACCGCCTGCTGGTGGAAACCGATGCGCCGTGGCTAGCTCCGGCACCCAACCGGGGCCAGCGCAACGAATCGGCCTGGGTGCTGCATACCGCTCACGTTTTGGCCCAATGTTTAGGGATAGAAGCTGACGAACTCGCTTCCTCTACAACGAAAAACTTTTTCCGGCTGTTTTCGCTCATGCCAGACGTGGGAAACTGAGAGGAGCGCTCGGCGCTTTTCGGATTGAAGGGAAAAACATGGCACAAGATAATTCATTCGACATTGTCAGCAAGGTGGACCTGCAAGAGGTCAGCAATGCGATCGCACAGGCGCTCAAGGAGATCCATCAACGTTTCGATCTGAAGGACTCGCACTCGGAGATCGATCTGGCCGAAGGCGACAAGGAGATTCAACTGGCCTCGGCCAGCGAGTATCAGCTCGAACCCGTCCGCGAAATTTTAGGTCAGAAACTGGTGAAGCGCGGCGTCTCGCTGAAGAATCTAACCTATGGAAAGATTCAGCCGGCCACCGGCCAGAGCGTGCGGCAGACCATCACCCTTCAGCAGGGCATTCCGACGGACAAGGCTAAGGAAATCGTCAAGCTGGTCAAGGAGTCGAAGCTAAAGGTGCAGGCCTCGATTCAGAGCGACACGGTACGAGTTTCAGGAAAGAACCGCGATGACCTTCAGTCGGCCATGGCCCTCTTGCGCGGCAAGGATCTGGGCGTAGAATTGCAGTTCACCAACTACCGCACGAACTAAAGCGGCTTTAGGAATACGTGAAGTCATCAGCATCGTACAAGGTCGTCGCTCTCTGGAAGTCGCGCCGACTGGGCTGAAGTGCTCCACGCATACCATTCCTGAAACCGTTGTAGCGGCAAAAAACATACCGGGCCTTTCCAGGCACGGCACACTTCGGGGCGAGAAGCGAAGAATTGAATACATTGGCCATAGCGACGGCGCGAGAGGTTTTCGATCTACTGCGGGACGATCTGGTAGGGGTCGAAGAGGAACTGGGCCGCGACGTCGCATCAAGCGTCGGCACCATCACCGAGATCGCTGAGTATCTGCGCGCGGGCGGCGGCAAGCGCATCCGACCCTCCATGCTACTGCTGGCCGCGCATACGCTGGGCTTTGAGGGTCCGAGCGCGATCCGCCTGGGTTCGGTGGTTGAGATGCTGCACACCGCAACGCTGGTCCACGACGACATCATCGACGGCGCCGACACGCGTCGCGGACGGCCCTCGGCCAACACCACCTGGGGCAATGAAAAATGCGTGCTGGCCGGCGACTGGCTCTACATGCAGGCCTTCCGCATTGCTCTCGACGAAAAGAATCTGCGCATTCTCGATCTTCTGATCGGGCTGACCCAGCAGATGGTCGAAGGCGAACTGGTGCAGATGCAGAAGCTCGGCAAAGAGATCAGCGAGGCCGAGTACTACGACCTGATCTTCCGCAAAACCGCCTGCCTGTTCTCGGTTTCCATGCAGCTCGGCGCGGTGCTGGCCTCGGCCAGTCCAGAGCAAGAAGAGGCGCTCGCCACTTATGGCCGCGCCGTTGGTCTCGCCTTCCAGATCGTCGACGACGTGCTCGACCTGACCGCCACCGAAGAGGTTCTCGGCAAGCCTGTGGCCAGCGATCTGCGCGAAGGCAAGGCCACGCTGGCCGTCATCCATTCCTTCGACCACGGCACGGCACGCGACCGTCAGGCGATTCAGCACGTACTGGACGACCACGGCTTCACGCGCACCAGCCACGAGCAAATTCAGGAGATTCTGAAACGCAACGGCTCGGTCGACTACGCGATGACCATTGCCGACCGCTACGCCGAACAGGCCCGCGAGGCTCTTGCTCCGTTATCGGAGTCGAAGTACAAGCAGGCACTCTTGTGGCTGCCCTCGTTTGTCGTCGAGCGGGAAAAGTAGTTTTCAGATCTTCTGCCTATCAGAAAGCAGAAAAGGCCCTGCCGGGACAACGCAGCAGGGCTTTTAATTTTGCGCAACGCGCATTTTCTTTGGACGATTCTCAGGCTTCCTGCATCGACTTGAGCGCCTCGACATACTCGGACGGCAAGGGCTTGCGCCGCATCGCTGCATCACAGACCACGTGCGTCGTATCGCCCTCGGCCAGCAGCGTATTCGGCGCGCCGTTCTCGCCCTTGCGGAAGACGCGATAGCCAAACTTGATAATCGAACCGCGCACCAGCACCGGCCGCGTCTCGATCAGAATCAGGTCGTCATAGCGGGCTGAGTTGCGGTAGCGGCAGTGCGCGTCGGCCACCGGCAGAATGCAGCCCTGCTCTTTTTCGAGCAGGGCGTAGGTCAGCCCGGCAACGCGCAGCAACTCGGTGCGGCCAATCTCGAACCAGACCAGATAGTTGGCGTAATAGACCACCTGCATCTGATCGGTCTCCGCATAGCGGACGCGAATTTCACTCGTGACAGGCATAAGTACAGTTCTCAGCCCTCAGTTCATAGTTCTCAGTTCGTAGTTCACAGTCAAACAGGGAACAGCAGAGAAGTCTCTTCCTGTTCCCTGTTCCCTGTTCCTTGGTCCCTAGTCCCTGCCTCTACGGTTTTACGTGCGAGAACATCGACAGCTTCGAAACGTCGTTGAAGATCACGAAGGCAAAGAAGACCACGATCAGCACGAAGGCCGCCTGATAGATGCGCTCCTTAATGGCCATGCTGATGTCCTGCCGGATGATGCTTTCAATCAACAGGAAGAGGATCAGCCCGCCGTCAAGAATCGGGAACGGCAGCAGGTTCAGGATGCCGAGGTTCAGACTGATGGCAGCGGCCAGGCCAAACTTCGAGGCCCAGTCCTTGGTCTCGGCGGCCTTGCCAGCCACCACCGCGATGCCCACCGGGCCCGAGAGTTGCTTCATCGAGGCCTGATGCATCACCAGCTTCTTCAACATCTGGCCGATCATCATCGAGCCTTCGGCACAGTAGTCATAGGAGCGCGACGAGGCCTGCGCCACGCTGATCGGCGAACGGCGCATCGGCGGATCGCCGTAGGGTTGCGCGGTAACGCCCAGCCGCCAACCGCCCTCCTGCGCGCGAGGACGCACAACCAGTGTCTTCTGTGCACCATTCGCGCTGCGTATGCCAAGCGTGATCGGCTTGCCCTTGCCCGCCTGCAAATAATCGAGCAGCGGGTCGAGCGTGTGGAAGGCGTAACCGTCCACGGCAAGCACCACGTCGCCGGAGTGAAGGCCCGCCTCGTCGGCGGCCGACCCCGGCACCACCTGATCGATGGTCAAAGGCTTGTCGGCATAGTGCGGATAAAAGCCCGTCTGCAGCAGGTCGCCAGCCTTGTCGCCCGACGGCAAACGCAGTTGCAAAGGCAACGTCACGCCCTGGCGCAGCACCGCGACCGGAATCGTCTGGCCCGCCTTGTCGCCGAGCGTTTCAAGAATCGCGCCCAGATCGGGATTCGCCACCGGACCGAACTGCTGGATGGTGTCGCCGGACTTCAAGCCGGCATGCTCGGCGCCCGAACCGGGCGCAACCCACTCAATCGTGGCCGGGCGCACCGAAGGCACTTCGTTAAACCAAGCGAAGTAGGCGAACATTAGCACGAAGGCCAGCACAAAGTTGGAAAACGGACCGGCAAAGCCGATCAACATCCGCTGCCAGCGCGGATGCGAGGTGAAGGCCGCCGGATCTTCGGCCGCGTTCTCTTCGCCCGGAGTCTCGCCGGTCATCTTGACGAAGCCGCCGAGCGGCAGCAGACAAACCTTGTAGTCGGTCTCGCCAATCTTGATGCCGAACAGACGCGGACCAAATCCAAAGGAAAACGCTTCTACGCGCACCCGACAGAGCTTGGCGACGGCAAAGTGACCAAACTCGTGGACGACGACCATCAGGCCGACAAGAACGATGAAGGCGACGGTGGAGATCAAAAATTCATGCATAAGTGCGCAGCCATATCCTTACGGTTGCGCCGGGCTCAGCACCCGGCGCGCAATTTACTTTATCCCAGCAGCGTGCGAGCCCGCTCACGCGCCTGATGATCGGCGGCCAGCACCTCGGCAATCGTCGTCGGATGCGATTCCGGCGTGGCCGCGAGAACTTGCTCAATGGTACGCGGGATGCCCAGGAAGGGAATCTTGCGCTCAAGGAAGGCCTCGACAGCCACCTCATCGGCGGCGTTCAGTGCGATGCAGTGCGCCCCGCCCTTGCGCGCGGCCTCATAGGCCAACCGCAGACACGGGAAGCGCTCGAAGTCCGGCTGCTCGAAATCCAGGTGCGACAACGTAGCCAGATCGAAGGTCAGGTTCGAGGCCGGGCGCTCCGGGTAAGCCAGCGCGTAGAGAATCGGCAGGCGCATGTCGGTCACCGAGATCTGCGCCAGAATCGAGCCGTCGACATACTCCACCAGCGAATGCACGCGCGACTGCGGATGCACGGTCACGCGCACCTGCTCGGCCGGCACGTCGAACAACCGGCAAGCCTCGATCACTTCCAGTCCCTTGTTCAGCATGGAGGCCGAATCGATGGTGATGCGGCGACCCATCTTCCAGGTCGGATGCTTGAGCGCCTGCTCCGGCGTAATGTCCGCAAACTTTTCGAGCGGCAACTGGCGGAAAGGCCCGCCCGAGGCCGTCAGCCAGATGAACTTGACCTCGTTGTGCTCCCCGACACGTAGGCACTGATGCACGGCATTGTGCTCGGAGTCGATGGGCAGAATCGGGACATTGCGCTCGCGAGCGGCGACGGTCAGAATCTCACCGGCGGCAACCATGCACTCCTTGTTGGCCAAGCCAAGAGGCTTGCCCGCAAGAATCGCGGCATAGGTAGCCTCCAGGCCCGAGACGCCGACGATGGCCGACACTACGAAGTTCGCATCCGGGTGCGTGGCGCAGGCCACCGTACCTTCGGTGCCGTGCACGACCTCGACGCCGGTGATGCCGGCCTGCTTCAGCCGCTGTTCAAGCGCGCCAGCCAGTTCGGTGGTGGCCAGCGAGATCATCTTCGGACGCCAGCGCTGCACTTGCTCGAAGGCGCGGTCGATGTTATGCCCGGCGGCCAGCGTGGAGACCGCGTAACGGTCGGGGAACTGTTCAACGATGGAGAGCGTGCTGGTGCCGATCGAACCGGTCGAACCCAGAATGGCAAGTCGTTTCAACGTGAGGATGCCCTTTCTTCCTCTCTATTATCGCGCCGAGGACCCGCTGCGTGCGAGTCCGCGTAACGGCAGGCGTTTATAGCAGTTTCAGAATTGGTGTAGACCGAAGGCGCGATGCTAAGTGGCTTTTTTTCAAGAAAAAGCCACCTTGCACGCCGCTCAAAAAGTCTATATGTATTCCGAAAATGCTCTAAAGAGCTTGCCGCAACACCAGCGCATACCAAAGAACCGGCGCGGCCAACAGCAGCGCGTCAATGCGGTCGAGAATGCCGCCGTGACCGGGGAGCAGATTGCCAGAATCCTTCACGCCGACCGAGCGCTTCAGCGCCGATTCGACCAGATCGCCCACCTGCGCGGCCACGTTCACCACCACGGCCAGCAGCAGCCAGTACCAGGGCTCTTCCGGGTAGACCAGCACCGCAATCTCACGCGCCTGCAAGGCCGAAGCCAGCCAGAGCAGGATGCCGGTCGCGATCAGGCTGCCGACCACCGAGCCCGCCGCGCCTTCCCATGTCTTTTTTGGACTGATCGTCGGCGCTAACTTGTGTTTTCCAATGAGTTTGCCGGTGTAAAGCGCTAGAGAATCGCCCGCCCAGACCGCGCACAGAAGGAAGACCACCAGCGATGCGCCGTCGGTCTGCCCGTGCAACGCCGGCAGAGAGATCAGCATAAACCCAACATAGATCAGGCAGAAGATCGCCGCCGAGGCATCCGCCATCACCCGCTCAATGGGGCGTCCGAAGGCGCAATAGACCAGCAGGGCCAACGCAAGCGCGCCAAGAATCACCGGAATGCGGTCGGGCCACTCCAAATAACCCAGAAACAGCAGCACGAGCGAGGCCAGCACCGGACCGCGCGGCGGCTCGAAGCCTCCGGCGACGGCCAGATTCATGTATTCCCAGCTAGCCAACAGCGCCACTGCGGCAACAGAGAGGATAAAAAGCCACTTAGGCGCCAGAAAAACCAGCAGCAGAACAACCGGAATCAGGACGAGGGCGGTAAGAATGCGTTTCATGTTCAGCTGTGAGCATACACTGCCGGGTGCGACAACGGCTTCAACTGACGGCGATCTTGATCCGGGAAAGATCTTCCTCGACCTCGCCGCAGTTCCGGCCCAGTCCGCCATAGCGGCGCTCGCGACGTTGATAGTCGGCGATGGCCTCGAGCAGATGCTGGCCGCGGAAATCCGGCCAGAGCCGGTCGGTGACGAAGATCTCGGTATAAGCAATCTGCCAGGGCAGAAAGTTCGAGATGCGCATCTCGCCCGAGGTGCGAATCAGCAGATCCGGGTCGGGCATATGCGCCGTGTACAGGTTGCGGTGAATCGCCGCCTCGTCGATCTGCTCGGGGGTAAGCTTCTTCTGCTCGACCTCGACCGCCAGTCGGCGGAAGGCGTCGACCAATTCGGTGCGGCCACCGTAGTTCAACGCCAAGGTCAGCGTCGTGCCGGTGTTGCCGGCCGTCTCTTCCTCGGCCCAACGCATCCTGTCCTGCACGTCGGGCGGCAGTTCGTGCGTGCGGCCGATGTAGCGGATGCGCACGTTGTTGTCCATCATGCGCCTCAGGTTGCCTTCGAGGTAGACCTTCATCAGGCGCATCAGGAAATTGACCTCGGCACGCGGGCGGCGAAGATTGTTTTCGAGCGAAAAGGCGTAGAGAGTCAGCCACGGCAGGCCAATGCGCGAGGCGGTTTCGGTCACCATCTGCACGCTGCGCGCGCCCTGCTGATGGCCCAAAAAGCGTTTGAGCGACTGGCGACCGGCCCAGCGGCCATTGCCGTCCATGATGATGGCCACATGCTCGGGCATCGCATCCGGCTTCAGCGCGTCATAGATGGCGCGTTCGTCCGGACTCAGCTCATCGATACGCAGGTTGGGAGAAGGGTACAAGAAAATTGCCTCTACAGTCGCCCGAGATCCGAACTCGCAGCCACCCGTTCATTGATCGCAGCGCCTGCCCATGGCCCGTACAAGGGCGCCAGAATCCAGATAGGGCGGCAAGAATAAGAGCCGTCCAATCCGAACGACAATACCTCGAAACTAGCACAAGCGACCAGGGGCTGCAATTCTGGCCAACGCGACCAGCCGCAGGAAAAATGCGGGCGCAGCCCTGTGGGCAAACCCAGCAGAGGGCTTCGCAGCCAAGTTGCTCAGGCTGTCCGACGGCGTCCCGCGGCGGCATCGCGCAACGAACTATAGAACAGCGTGCGCTGCAACTGGCTGAGCGAGGGAAGAAGAACGGCAATCTCCGCCAGAAAAGGATCGGCAAAAATGGCCGTAACCTCGGCCTCGCGACGGCTGCGCGTATCGCGCACCAGTTGGCAGACGTCAACCTCCAGCGCATCGGCCAGCCGCTCCAGCGATCCGAGCGTGGGAATCGCCTTGCCATTCTCGATTTTGGAAATGTACGTGCGGGGCACCTGCATCCGGCCAGCCAACTGACGCTGGCTCAGATGGCGGGCGCGACGAATTTCGCGCACCTGCCCTGCCACCTGCAAACCGGCTTCGGCTGCTGCCGCCACGGGTTGCGAGGTTACAAGCTGCGGAGCAAAAGAAGGAAGCGGCTCTTCGATGTCAAGAGGTTTGTGGCAGCGCCGGCACAGTGAGTTGCTCGTCCGGTACTGCATCAGTCGGCAGTGTTCGCACCGCACGACTTCACGTTCACCTACATCCATGCGCACAACTGGAGTGGTCGCCATAGGTTTTGGTGCGGAGTGCCAGAGCAAGGACCCCGAGGTGTCGTTTGCACACCTCAACAGATACTTTCCGGTGGCGAACCATAAAAGTCAAGTTAAAACTTTGGGTCAAACCGAAAAAAGCCGAATCTACCCCGATAAAACCGGAAAAAACGCGAACCTGGGTGTGCAACAACGCTCGCGCGCAGGCATTTTATGTCCACATTCCGGACACAAAATACCTGCGCGTAAAAGAAGAAATCCCCGGGCAACGGTTATACCCGGGGGAAGTGGATCTCGATGAGTGGGAATTCGCGGGAGTTGCGTGCCGCTTACAGCAGCGGCTTGGCACGCAGTCCAGCCACAATCGTTCTGGCCGCGGCGCGCGCATCCTCTTCCTTGTCGGGCGGAAAGCTGATGGCACCGACGCGGGCGTGGCCGCCGCCGCCGTAGCTCTCGCAGATCTGCGCCAGATTCACCATCCGGTTCGGATCGACCTTGGTCCAGGGGTTTGAACCGACGGCCACCTTGGTGCGGAAGCTGGACTTCGACAGGCCGATCGAGTAAATCGCCTTCGGGAACAAAAGGTAGGGAATGAACTTATTGAAACCCTCGAGCGGGTGATCGACGATATCGAAGAAGATCGTTCCGTCGCGCTCCTCGGCCCGCTCGCGGATCAGTTGGATGGCGCGCTGATGGCGTTCGAGCAGGGGCGGCAACAGAGACGCGACGAAGGGCTGCTCCAGCGCCTCGGCCAGCGGCATCGAAGTCAGCAGAGGAATCAGCCGGGGAATAAACTCCGGATCGCGATTGGCTTCGATGATCAGGGTCAGCTTCATGGCCGGCTCGGGCATGGCGACGGCCTGCTCGGGCGAATCATACTTGGCCCCATCGACGATGTCGGCCCAGTAGACCATGTCAGCCACCGGCTTCATGTCGAAGCCGAAGCGCTCGGAGGCAATCTTCGCGATGAAGCTGGTGCAGGAGGTGTGCTTCGGATCGTAGAACTTGCGCTGGCTACCGACCGGATCGCTCTGGCTGGCCTCGAAGTGCGCGCGGTCCTCGTCGGTCAAAAAGGCCGACTGATGATGATCGAACCACCAGGTAACCTTCGGTGAGGTCGAGTATTTGAAGTCGACGATGGAGTTCTCCTCGTCGGAGAACTCGCTTTCTTTAAAGAGCGAACCGGCCCGATGCACCAGACCACGATACTCGTAGCCGGCAGCCGTGCCGATGCACTCGCGATGAAAGCGCGTAAACAGCGAGGCCGAACAGGCCCCATCGAAACACTTGTCGTGATAGAAGACGCGAACCCGCAAAATCCTGACATCCCCTTGGGTGAAAAAGAATCTGTACCGGACAGAGCCGGAACTGTTAAGGATTAATGCGCAGGATGATTCTGTCAAGGCCTGGGGATGTGCAGAATGAAAGGAGCGCCTTGTATTTTTATGTAATACGCAATATTATTTCATAGTATGAGTACCATGCGCACCATCAGTTTTCGAATTGAAGCCGACAAGGTCGACGAGCTTGACGCCATCGCCAAGAACCTGGACCGCGACCGCAGCTACCTGCTCAACCAGGCCGTTGAAAATTATCTGCGCGAGCAGCTCCGGTTCGCGGCCATGGTGGCCGAGGGGATCGAAGACCTTGAGGCTGGCCGCAGCTTCACGCACGATGAGGTCACGCAGTTGGTTTCGACCTGGGAGCAGGCCGAACAATGAAGATCGTCTGGTCGGCAAGTGCGGTCAGGCAACTTCAGCAATCGGTCGACTACATCGCCGACAAATCGCAGCAGGACGCACGCAACACGCGTCGAAGGATTCTCGACACGGTTGCACGCCTGGCCCTGATGCCCTTCTCCGGCCGCGAGGGACGCGTAAACCATACGCGTGAGGCAGTTGTTCCCAACACTGCGTACATCGTGGTCTATCGCGTTACGCCGCAATCCGTCGAGGTAATCGGCCTTTGGCATGCCTCTCAACAATGGCCGTTCAGTTTTTAGCTCACCGGTCTCAAGAAATTCTTTTCAATCCCCGCGCCGTGCCCCGATAGAATGCGAACGAGTCTCACCATTCCGCATTGTCCCGAGGAAACCACATGGAGCCGGAACACACACACACACACGAACACGCAACAGAACCGGAATCCAACATTGCCGTGACGGCGGAACAGGCCACTGCGGACCCCGGCGTGCCGCTGTCGACCCCGGTCGAACCGGCCGGTGCCGGCTGGATCTTCTTCGATGAGCAAGGTCTTCTACGCGCGGGCTGGTCGCTGGCCATCTTCGCTCCGCTGATGGTTCTGTTTTCAGGCATCATCGGCGCGCTGCTCTTCTATTTTCATCTGGTGGACCAGAACAACCACATAGCCGCCTCTTCATCGCTGTTCGGCGAGTTGATTCCACTGCTGGGACTGGCTGGCGCGGCAGCCATCGTGGCGCTGCTCGAACAACGACGCGGCAATCTGATGGCCTATAACTTGATCGGCCCCCATCGCACACGACACTTTTTCACCGGCCTGGGCGCGGGCTTCGTCGCACTGTCGGCGCTGATCGGTGGCCTGAAGGCCGGCGGCTGGCTGGCTCTGCTGCCCGCCACGGCCGCAGCTCCGGAACTGATCAAGAACGCGGCGATGTGGAGCTGCGCATTTCTGCTGGTGGGCTGCTTTGAAGAGGGAATGTTCCGCTGCTACCTGCAGGCGACGCTCACGCGCGGCATCAATCTGTGGTGGGCACTGGGCTGGGAAGCGGTGCTGTGCGGCATTCTGGCCGTGCGCAGCAAGGGCACCGAGGGATGGGGCGTCTATGCCATCGCGCTGCTCGGGCTCGCTCCTTGCCTCTGGCTGCATCTGCAACAGGCGGAGTCGGCGGGATTCTGGCAGGCTGCCTGGGTCACCTCGAGCTTTTTCGGCTTCGTGCACACCGGCAACAACGGCGAAAACTGGATCGGCATCTTCGCCGCTGCGGGCATCGGCTTCGTCTTCTGCGTGAGCGTGCGGCTGACAGGTTCGGCCTGGTGGGCCATCGGCTTCCACGCCGCCTGGGACTGGACAGAGACTTTCTTCTACGGCACCGCCGACAGCGGCATGGCCGCGCAAGGCTCGTACCTGACCTCCAAGCCTACAGGCAATGTGCTCTGGAGCGGCGGCGCGGATGGCCCCGAGGGCAGTCTGCTGGTCATCGCCGTGATTCTGTTGCTGCTGGTTGCGCTCGTCGCCGCCTACGGTCGCAACCGGGACGCACTCACCCGGCAAAGCGCCGTCTGAAAGAAATGCGCGCCGCTGCTAGGATGGGCACGAACGTGTTTTTTCGACGGAGGGTGAAAAGAGTGACGGACTCGATCAAGCTTTGGGCAATGAGCGTGCTGACGGCACTATTGCTGGCATCGGGCGCCGCACGGGCGCAGTTGGCCTTTCCCGACGCCACCGCAAAGCCTGCCACGCCCAATCCGCTGACCGATGCGACCACCACGCCGGGCAAGATGCAGCTCTTCGACCTGGAGGCGCGCTTCGCCAAAGATGTGCGCGAAAAGGGCGGCGCAGGCTTTGCCGAATGGTTCGCCGAGGACGGCGTAACGCTGGGCAACGGCGCGGCCCCGGTGATCGGCAAGGTGGCCATCGCCAGGTCGGCCAACTGGTCGCCGGCGGTCTATGAGCTGACCTGGACGCCGACCGAAGCGCAGATGGGTCCCTCCGGCGACATGGGCTACACCTGGGGCCACTTCGAGGGCCACAGCAAGGACACGAGCGGCAACACCATCGCCACCCTCACCGGCCGCTACCTGACCATCTGGCGGCGGCAGCCCGACGGCCAGTGGAAGGTCGTGCTCGACGCCGGAGCCAACGAACCGGTCGAAGCCGCAGACTGCTGCAAGCTACCCACGGCGCACTAACCCGTTACCATGCCGACACACAATCAACGAAGGATGACAGACATGATGCGGTGGGCGCTGCTCTGCGCAGTGCTGCTGCCCTGGATGCTGCCAGCATGGGCGCAGCAAGAGAGCGCACAGCCCACGACCGTCGACGGCGGCACGCAGCTCCCCAACACACCGGCGCTCAAGCTCGACATCACGCGCGCCGCCGTGCGCGGCATGGTGCGCGATGCAGCCACGGGCCAAGGCATCGCGCGTGTTCTGGTCACGCTGGAAGGCGATGCGGACACCGCCACGTTGACCGATGGCGAGGGCCGCTTCGAACTGGCCGATGTGCTGGTCGGCCCGCAGAGCTTCGTGCTACGCAAGCCCGGCTACAAGGATCGGATAACGGGCACGCCGGGAAACGAGGGAGGCGCATCCGAGAGCCACAACGTGATCGTCGCCGCAGCGATGCCCGAGCTGATTTTCACCATGGCGCGCAGCGCAGTGCTGGGCGGCGTGGTGCGCTTTGACTCCGGCGAGCCGGCCGAGGGCATCTCCGTACATCTGGCACGGCGCGCGATGGAAAACGGACGCTTCGTCTGGCAGATGGGCAACGCCGCAAAGACCCGCACCGACGGCAGCTTCCGCATAGCCGCTCTCGATGCGGGCGTCTATGCGCTGTATACCGATCACCATCTGGAACAAAACGATGATCCGACGCAGGACGGCGACCGGACAACGCAACCACAGATGCCTGTCTGGGGCTATGCGGCGATCTATGCGCCCAGTGCGCGCGACGCAGGCGAAGTGCAGCCGATCACGCTCACCAGCGGCGACGAGCAACAGAACAACATCACACTCATCCGCGAACGCTTTCAACCGGTCACCGTTTCCATCGCTGGCGGCAGTGCGGCCAAAGCCTTTCAGGCAACCGTCGAAGACGCGGCAGGCCGCGCACTGCCTTACACGGCGCAATACGACGTGGCCACGCGCAGCCTGCACCTGATGCTGCCCGACGGCAGCTACCATCTGGCCATCGTCTCTCCCCGCAGCGTTCCCGCAAACGATGCGGCATGTTTCGAGGGCGCAGTGGAATTGCAGGTCGCAGGCAAGCCCGTGCAGATGCATGCCAACGTCGTGCCGCAACTGGCGCTGCCCGTGCAGGTGGTCGTGCAACATCACACGGCCAGCACCACGCCGCGCATACATATCAGCCTCATCGCCACAATGGCCAGAGGCTGGATCGACGATAGCGAATTGCAGCTTTTTGCCGAAGGATCTACGTCCACCGAATCGTTTGGCGGCTGGCTCGATGCGGGCCGCTACTGGCTGCACACTCTTCTCAATGGCCGTGGCCTCTGCGTTGCATCGCTGACGGCTGGCAGCATGAATCTGGCGCGCGAGCCGCTGGCCGTGGCCCTCGGCGGCTCCACACAACCGCTCACCCTCACCCTGCGCGACGACTGCGCCAAGCTCACGCTCGCACTGCCCGAGGGCCTGCGCACGCTCTCGATAGGCGAAGAGTCCTTCTATACGGTCTACGCGGTGCCGCAGTTCGACTCGACCGCCGACCTGCAACCGCTCACGCTGCGGCCTTCGAGCGGCGGCGTGGCCACGCTCGAAGACCTCTCGCCGAGCAACTATCGCATCTACGTCTTCGCCGGCGCGCACGCGCTCGAGTATCGCAAACCCGAAGCTCTGCCCTCCACCGGACAGGAGATTCAGCTTGCCCCCGGCGCAACGCGCGAGCTGGTCGTCGAGGTGCCGCAGCCATGATTTTTTCCTCGTTCTTCCGCATCCGTGTCACAACGGGCATCGCGCTGCTCGTTCTCCTCTGCGCAGGGCACACCGTCGCACAGAGTTACACGATTGCCGGGGTCGCGGTCAGCGCCACCAGCGGGCTGCCGCTGTCTGGCACGGCGGTACGGTTGGCAGCACAGAGCAGCGGCGCAACCCTCGGCACCCGCATCACCGGCAAGGACGGTGGCTTCCGCTTCGAGCCACTCGCTGCGGGCAAATATCAACTGCGTGGCATGCGGCGCGGCTTTCTGCCCACAGAATACGAGCAGCACGGCGACTTCAGTTCGGCCGTCGTCACCGGTCCCGCGCAGGAGACGATGCATCTGCTGCTGCGCATGGCTCCCGAAGCGGAGCTGCACGGCGTCGTCACCGGCGAAGAAAGCGAACCGGTCGAAGGCGCGACGGTGATGCTCTTCCGCTGCCCCGATCCGCACCAGCCGGGCAGAAAGATAGAGATGCTCGATACGGTAAAGGCCGATGACACCGGCGCCTACGTCTTCAGCCATCTGCGTCCCGGCGAGTACCGTCTGACCGTCAAGGGCGAGCCATGGTTCGCCGTACCTCGCACGTCATCGACGTCGGGCACGCGCGCGCTCGACCTGGCCTATCCGCTCACCTACTTCGACGGCGCAACCAGCGAGGTGACGGCCGCGCCGATTCTGCTTGAAGCAGGAAGCCGCGAACAGGCCGACGTGCGCCTGCAAGCGCTCCCCGCGCTGCGCATTGCAATTTCCAAGGCGCGCGACCACAAGAACAGCTCCGCGCTCCTGCGGCAATCGGCCTTCGGGTTTCAGTTGCCCGACGACGCCTCAACCGCGCTCGCCGCGGAAACGCCCGGCGCAACCGTCTATTCCCACATCGCGCCGGGCCGCTACGATTTTGTCGCCGACGGCCACATCCTCGCAGTAGACGCAGCCAGCGACCTCGCGGTCGATCCGGCGACGGGCACGCCTGTCGCCAACCTCACAGGCACGGTCGAGAGTGCTCCCGGCGTGGCGATGAAGGATCTGGCCCTGCTCACGCTGGAGCCGACACAGGCAGGAAGCGACCGGGCATCGCACACCGTGCTCGTGCAGGACGGCCACTTCAGCACGGAAAATATCCCGGCCGGTCCGTGGCGACTCAAGCTGGAAAACGGCTACGGGCACGCTTTGACCATTGCCTCGGTTGCGCAAAACGGCAAAAGCCGCGCGGGGAATCTTCTCCCGCTCGGCGGAGGCACGGTTACGCTCACCGTCCGCGCCAGCCTGGGCACGCAGACTATCGAGGGC
>Ga0224528_1000235_pt1 | contig 46853 bp, 29 predicted proteins | sample CBST25metaG_2_FD_179888 | JGI IMG/M metagenome (GOLD analysis project Ga0224528, IMG submission 179888) | Peat soil microbial communities from Stordalen Mire, Sweden - C.B.S.T25 | ecosystem: Environmental > Terrestrial > Soil > Wetlands > Peat | place: Sweden: Norrbotten County, Stordalen Mire...
AGCTACGACGGCGAATCCCGATGAGGAAACACTCATCAAGCAGCTATGGCCCGATCAAGCCACGTATAAGAAAGAAGAGCAGCGCAGGTTTGAGATTCTAGCCGCACATTGGGACTTGCCTGTCACGGACATTACGCCCAAGAAGTAGCAATTGGATCTGAATGTGACGCCATCGGATTGACGCGTGCGGAGTCTCATCTCTGCGCTCGTCAATCATTGCGGTGGCGCCATTGGTCGACCAGATTCTCGGCTGCCTGAGCCCACTCTGGGAATTGAAATTCGAATCCCGCCTCAAGCAGACGACGCGGCACGACTCGCCGGCTTTTCAGCACCAATTCAGACTCGGTGCGGAGGAAGAAAGCCCCAATTTCGAGCAACAATGAGGGCGTTGGAAATCCGTTCGGCATGCCCCAAGCATCCCGCATTGCTGCCATGAAGTCGCGATTCGGCAACGGATGCGGCGCGGCTAAATTCACCGGCCCCTCCAGATCGTCGCGGACAATCAGAAACTCGACGGCGCGCGCAAAATCCTGCTCGTGGATCCACGACACAAACTGTCGTCCGTTGCCTTGGCTCCCACCCAGGCTGAGCCGAACTAGATTAAGGAAGATCGCAAAGGCGTTGCCGGGCGTGGGGCTCATGGTGATGGCGCTGCGAAGTGCTACTTTGCGCGTGCGTGGCGTGTATGCCTCGAAGAACGCGGCTTCCCAATCCTTGGCCACTCGTATTGAGAAATTCCATGTGTCCGGTGCGCGCCGTCTTTTCGAAACCCACTCGTTTCCGCCCAGTTCGCCCGTCACCTCGTCCATAGGCCGATCGAGCGCATGTCGATAGATGGTCGCCGTCGATGCATTGAGCCAGACCTTGGGCGGATCGGCGAGGCCGCCAATGACATCTCCCAGCAACTGCGTGGTGCGGATGCGCGAATCATAGATGGCGGTTCGATTTTCAGGAGTATAGCGGCAATTCACGCTGCGCCCGGCAAGATTGATGCAGACGTCGGCCCCTTCAAGATGCTCGGTCCACGGGCCGAGGTGCTCGCCATCCCAATGGACGGTTTGCCAAGGCGCCGCGTACGGACCGCGCGTCAGCACCGTAACATGATGGTCTAATCGCTGGAAGTAGCGTGCCAGCATCTGCCCCACCTGGCCGCTTCCGCCAGGAATGACAATACGCAATGGCCGTGGTACCAGCGCTAAATGAGCTTCCATTACTACAGCCTAAGGTATCGGCTATGGGTGCGGCGGCGGCGGCGGTGGAAACGGATAGTTGCGCAGGTACGCCCTGCGGCGATAGCTGCGGAATTCGTGAACGACGAGGATGATGACAACGATGAAGATAACCAGTGGCGTCCAGAAGATCCAGGCTGGCTGAACGACCGTATCGCCGCGGACACTCACCGTGGAAGACGCGCTCAGGCCTCCGAACATGGCCACCATATCCTTGCCGATCGAGACATCCTCGCCCAGCTTGACGAATCCGAACATGCTGACCAGATCTTCGCCCACGGTGGCATTATCGGCCACTGTTACTCCGCCGAAGAAGTTGACCACGTCATGTTCGGCGTGTCCGGCGAGGCGAACGTTGCCGAAGAAAACCACAATGTCGCCCTCCACGGTGCCCTGGGCGTCAACATTGCAGAAAAAGCACACAGCATCGTGAACGGAGGCGTTGGGCCCGATATGGATATTGCTGCCGAACTGGACTTGGTCCCTATCCGCCAGGGCAGGGACCGCACAACTCAAAAGAGCCGCGCCGAGAACGCATAGATTGAGCAGCCGATGACGCATGGAACCTCCTCATCCTAGTACGCGCCGGCTCGGCGAATAGTTCCGAGGGTCGCGACCAGGACTCCAGTTCAGATGCTCACCAGTTTATACGCTCGATCATCGCCGGCAGTTCTCAAAACTCGAACCGCATGCCCAGTTGGATACGCCGAGGCGGATTGACGGCTGTAACTTCACCGAATGAACTTGATGTGTCAACGGTGTCGATGCTGGACGGATTCTCGTGGTTCAGGATGTTGAACGCGCCTGCCGAGAAGCCCAGTCGTGGCGCTTCCTCAGCCTTGTCGGGAGTGATCGCGAAATCGTGTCCCCAGCGCAGGTCGAGATCGACATAGGACGGCATGGTGTCGGTATTGCGAGAAATACCATCGGGACGCGTGTTAAACAAGTCGTCTCCGTAGGCATCGGTCCCCGTGAGCACGGTCCACGGCCTGCCGCTGTTCGCGAAAATTCCTGCCGATAGATTCAGTACGCTTTCAGGATTGAACATGGCATACATGCCGAGCCGGTTGCGGCGATCGAAGCTGGCATTCGACCACTCATCGTTTGGGGCAAACTGGTTTTGCGGATACCAGCCGATGCCGTCACTGTCGGACTCATAGTGCGACCATGTATAGCGGCCAAAGCCGGTGAAGTATTTATTGAGGCGGCCGCGATAGGAGATGTCCATCCCGTTGCCCTCAAGGAAGCCCGCCGGCTGCATCTGGCGGACGCGGCCGTATGCCGGATCGGGCCGTTCCGTGTAGCCGGACGCGGGCGTGGGCGCGTTGATGTCGACGGACCGAAAGACTCCGATCTCGCGCATCGAATAAACGCTGGCGACCGCCGTGGCCTTCTCTCCCAACTGCCTTTCAACGGAAAGTCCATATTGCATTTGGTAAGGAATGCGAGGATTGGTAACCATCTCCACGCGCGCCACAGGCTCATTGGCAATGTTGAGGCAGTTGCTAATCGGCACGCAGCCGGTTGCCGATTCCTGGGTTGGATCGAGAGATAGCGTGACCGAGCGCCGGCGTGGTGTCGAACCTTCGTAGCGCACAAGGTCAAGCAACGAGCCCGATCCGAAGCGATCGTAATAGAGCCCGCCGCCGCCGCGCACCACTGTCTTTGAAGCCTCGTCGACGACCCATGCAAATGACACACGCGGCGAGAACCCAAGCCTCTTCGTCGCTAGAAAATTCTGCCAGTCATAGCGCAGACCGGGCGTTATCGAGAACCGGCTGTTGAGCTTGATCTGGTCCTGTGCGAAGGCACCCATCTCCTGCTGGTGATAAACGAAGTGCACGTCGCCGCTGTTCTGAGAGTAGCCCGAAGGCAGACCCACAGCGTAGTTTTGCAGCGCCGATTGCAGAACAGTCACTCCGTCGGCAGCCAGCGTGGGGCCGAACGTGTAAGTGCCAAGCGCATTGGTGTTGTCGTCGAACGCGCGGCGACTGATATGAGGCGTGCCCACGCCAATCTTGACGAAATGGCGGCCATGCGTCCATGTCATCATGTCGTAGACGCGGAAATTATATTCGGTGCTGAGCGCATCGTTCTGTGCCGAGCCAGATGCTAAGTCGCCGGTGACATTTATCTTTGCCGCCTCAGCCGCGTTGGTGTTATGGCTGAAATCGTGCTCGCCGACAACTGAAAACTGATTCAGTAAAACGGCGGACAGGTTGGAATCGACATGCGCCGTCACATCGTCTTCGTGATACTCGTTGTTGTATCCAGCCGCGGCTAAAGTCTGTCCGCCGACGCCCTGGTTCTGCCCGGTCCAATCCTGATAGCTGTATTGCGCGTACGCCGAGTGTTTCTCGCCAAACTGGTGCGCTGCACGAACGCTGAACTCCGTATCGCGCGTAGGCGCGGGAACGTTGGCCTGAAACGTTCCGGTGGGGTTATCCGGCGTCGGCAGCACGGTCGCGCTCACTACCGCATTCACGTCTTCTTCCGCGCGGTTGAACGTGGCAAGAAAACTGCTCTTGGGCGCGAAAAAGATCGGACCCGTGACGTGGCCTTCATACACACGCCGCTGTTCGAATGGCTTGGTCGGAGCGAGCGCATTCTGTGCGTTCAGGGCTGAGTCGCGAAAGAGAAAATTAAACTGTCCGTGATAGTGGTCGGCAGCCGAGCGGCTAATGATCTCCATCTGACCGCGACCCGGCCAATAATATTGCGCGGAATAGGGGTCCTGGTTGATGCGGACCTCTTGCACGGCAGAGGCTGAAACCGTAGCGCGGTTGGCTTCAACGCCGTCGACGATCAGTCCCGACCCACCGGTGGCTGTGGCGCTGTCATCGAGGAACGCGCTCATCGCCGTCGCATAGTCGTTGTCGAAGATAGGCAGCGACTTCAGTTCTTGCGAAGTCATGACCGACGAGTCGTGGTTGTCTTCGGGAGCGGTCAGGTCTTCATTCGCATCCGCGGTGACCCGCACATTTGTGGAGAGCGCGGCAATCGGCAGCGTGATGCGCAGGACCGCAGCAAAGCGCGCCGGTGAGGCCGCACTCGAGGCCGCTGCGGCGGGAGCAGCAAGCGAAACCGGCGTCTTGATAGTCTCAAACCCCGGCTCCGACACCACCAGCGTGAAATTACCAGCATGCGGTGGAACAACCTTGAAAGTGCCGTCTTCACCGGAATGAAAACTAGCGGCTACGGTGCCATTCGTGTCCAAGAGCTCAATTTCGGCGTTGGGCACGATGGCTCCCGTCGGATCGGCCACAACGCCGCTGAGCGACGGGGGCGCCGGTGGCGCAGGGTTGGCGGAATTGCAAGCGAAGAGGGCAAGCGGAGAGAATAATAAGACAACCAAGGCAAGAGGGCGCATGTTGCGAATCTCCAAAAATTAGGACAGCATCGGAAACGCTGGTTCGCTGGAAACCTTTATAAAACTTGACGAATGGCCACACCATTCGCGTGCTCCCGCGGCCAAAGGGATGCTAAAAGGGAAGCGCCGCCTCCGCTAAGGGGTCCGTCTGCGGTAAATGCAACTCAAAAAAAGCTGCTCTGCTGCGCCAACGACCCTGCGGTTGAAATCTTCGGGCGCCTGCCCAATGACTATTGCATTACATCGATTTTCTCAGGATTGAGAACGGTCGTCCAGTCAAACGCTGAGTCAACCACGACATCTGGCGGCGTTTCCATCAGGTTCTGCGGTCCAAAACCGAATGCGCAACCCAAGCTCCACGCTCCGGCATTGCGCGCTGTTTGCACGTCGACTCTGCTGTCTCCAATCATCAAGGTTTCTTCAGGCCGGGCGCCTGCCTCTTCCATAATCGACCGCAGTCCCATCGGATCCGGCTTCTTGAGCGGGAAGCTGTCACCGCCGTAAATACTCCGAAAATAACTGCCCATGCCGAGTCCTTCGCAAATAGCGCGGGCTGGACGCACCGGTTTGTTCGTGAGCACGGCCATGGTGCGCTGCGTGCCGTCAGGTCCGTGGTGGATCGCGGCCAACGACTGTAACGCGCCCTCATACGCGTAAGTGAAATCCAGCTTGTGCTCGCGATAGTGGTCGAGGAAAAACGCATAGGCCGTGGCCAACTCGTGGTCATCGATCATCTCGGGCTTGACCCCGTGCTCCGCCGCCAGAGAACGTCTCACCAGCATCGGCGCGCCATTTCCGACGAAGCTGGCTATAATTCTTTCCGGCAACTGCGGGCGGCCCATGTGCACCAGGGCCGCATTGACGCTGTTGCACAAGTCCTGCGCGGAATCGATCAGCGTTCCGTCCAGATCGAAGACCAGAAGCTTGAGTGACTCGAAGGGTATGGGGCGAAGAACCCGGATCATAATTCCAGTGTAACTTCTCGCGAGAACTTGAAGACAGACAAGTGCGATGATGGTCAGGATGCTATGCAGCTTGGTACGATTCGATTTCGCACGGAGGAAGTTAGCTTGAGGGCGTGTTCTAGGATTCTGGCAGCATCGCTAACGTTGGGGATCGGGCACTGGTGCATCAGCGCTCAGCAGATCCCCGCAAACCGTAGCGTATCGCCGCAACGTGTAGCCGCATTGGCGCCCGGCGAGCGCATCCCAAATCTCGATACGCTCAAGGATGAGGTGCGCCAGTATCATGACTGCACTTGCAACTGCGGATGCTACGCCAAGGACCTCGATCTCCAGGCCGACCGTGCCATTGCATTTCTTCATCGTCGCATCATCCATCCTGACCCGCATCAGAAGCTGGCCCTCGTGCTCGACATCGATGAGACCACGCTCTCTAACTATGAAGAGATGGTTAACGCCGGATTTGCTTATGACAGTAAGGCGTTTGGTGCCTGGGTCGATTCAGCGAATGCGCCGGCGATAGCCGCTACGCTTCGCGTCTACAAGCAGGCTCAACAACTCGATGTGAGTATCTTCTTTCTCACCGGCCGCGGCGAGAACCAGCGTGAAGTTACAGAACGAAATCTCCACTCTCAAGGCTTCGACCAGTGGCAGCAATTGATTCTGCGCCAGCCAACTCAGAAATCACTAACCGCCGAAGCCTATAAGTCCGCTGAGCGCGCCAAACTCCAGTCCCAGGGATACAAAATTATCTTGAACATAGGAGACCAATGGAGCGATCTCCGAGGCGATCCCAAGGCCGAGTACTCCGTCAAATATCCCGATCCGTATTACTTTCTCAAGTAATATTCGTTTCGTGCAATAAGTGCATTTGCGGAGCGAATCACTTGCGGACCAATCACCACGCATCCCTAATGCGGTAGTCTGAAGTTCATGGAGCACAACAGGGAAGGGAATGCGGCAGGCAGCTACGATCCGTCGCCTGCGACAGTCTACGCCGAACGGCTGACCCAGCTCAACCAATTGCAGGCAGCCGAAAAACATCGCGAGCGCCTCTTCGGCTACAGCAAGCTTGCTACCGCCGCCGTCACTCTCTTAGCTGCACTCCCATTGATTCGTAATGTTTCCGTTCTCCTCTATCTTCTGGCGCCAATCGCAGTGTTTGTAGTACTCGCGGTCCTGCAGGAAAAGCTGCTCGTCTCGATTCGGTACCGTGCAAGGGCGATTCTTTTCTATGAGCGCGGGTTGGCCCGGCTCAACGGAACATGGGCACAAGGCGGCGATGGCGGCGAGCGCTTTCTTACCCCGTCGCATCCCTACGCGCGAGACCTCGACCTGTTCGGTGAGGCGTCGTTGTTCGAGTATCTCTCCACCGCGCGCACACGTACCGGGGAAGAGACTCTGGCAAAGTGGCTGCTTCGGCCGGCTCCGATCGATGAGATCGCATCGCGCCAGGCGGCCATTCGTGACATCGAGCCGCGCCTTTCATTTCGCGAAAGACTTTGGTCAACGGGCGAGACCGTTCGAGCCGGCGTGCATTCTGAAATGCTCTCCGCGTGGGGTGAGCGCGCGCCCGTTCTCAGCACCATCGCTACACGCGCCGCGACGACCATATTGGCGCTTCTGTGGATTGCGAGCCTGGTTTATTGGGCAACCTGGGATTGGCCCTTGCCTGCGATTCTGATCACGGTTATTAACTTTGCCTACTCCCACAAGCTGCATGCTCGTTCGGAAAATGCAGTCGCCGGCATCGAAAAAGCCAGCGACGATTTGAAGCTGCTGGCGGAGATTCTGGTGGTGCTTGAGCAGGAACACTTTTCGCAAGGCAAGTCGCTCGACATTCAGGCTGCATTTAAAACCGATGGAGTGGCGCCTTCCGCGGCGATTCGCAGGCTTGCACGCATCACCGATTTAATTGAATCGCGACACAGCTTGTTTCTAAGGCCGCTTGACCTGGTCACGTTTTGGAGCGCGCAGCTAGTCTTCGTTGCTGAACGTTGGCAGTGCGAATTCGGTCCCGCCATTCGTGCCTGGCTCCATGCGGTCGGGGAATTCGAGGCTCTCGCTTCACTCTCAGGTTTTGCCTACGAACACCCGGAGTATGTCATGCCGGAATTTGTAGCAACGGGTCCATTATTTGAGGCCGATGTACTTGCGCACCCCTTGCTTCCCGCTGACAAAGCCATTGCCAACGATGTAAAACTTGCTGCCAACGCGCAGGTAATGATCCTGAGCGGTCCTAACATGGCAGGCAAGAGCACGTTCATTCGCAGCATCGGCGTTAATGCTGTATTGGCCCAATGTGGTGCGCCTGTGCGCGCGCGGCGGCTTCGGTTGTCGCCGCTCGCAGTCGCCGCGTCCATCTGCATTCTCGACTCGCTGGCCGGAGGTATGTCGAGATTCTATGCTGAGATCCATCGAGTCAAGCTCATCACTGACCTAACGCGAGAACCCATTCCCGTGCTCTTCCTGCTTGATGAATTGTTATCCGGCACTAACTCGCACGACCGGCTCGTGGGAACGCAATTTGTGTTGCGCTCGCTTATGGAGAAGAATGCGATAGGTATCGTCAGCACGCACGATCTTGCTCTGACCCACATTGCGGATGCGCCGGATGGGCGAGCATTCAACTGTCATTTTGAAGATCGGCTTGAGGACGAACAGCTCATCTTCGACTACAAATTGAAGCCCGGTGTCGTACAAACCAGCAATGCCTTAAAGCTCATGCGCGCAATTGGATTAGGCGTGAACGCATGAGTGATCATTCGCCTTCCAACCCATCGCTATAACTCCCATGAATCAAACGCAAGCATACGCGGATAGTAAAGTCCGGCGAGCACGCGAATTTCATTTCCATGCATCATGCGAAGTACTTGAGCATAGAGCTCAAGCTGTGGCGAGAACAGTGGCCGCAGCTGTGGCAGTGCTAATTCAGCTTCAATATCGTCGGCATGCGTCGTCTTGTAGTCGATAATCCACCACGCATCATCTCCTTCAGATAGCGGAATGACGCCGGCGCGAAAGGCCCGATCCACTTGGATGGTGCGTAAACTACCATCGATTATGCCTGCCCATCGCACTTCACTTGTGGCGCTTTCATGCGGACAAAGAATCCAGCGAGCAATCCCGTCTCGCGACGCATTCAAGGTAATGTCGAGTGCCTTCGTCGCGATGTGAGAAGCGTGAGCGTGTTCGACGCCGACGGCTCGCACCTGCGCTGCAATCCGCGGGACAAAGTTTTGCAGTATCTCGCAGGCTTCGGGCAATTCATTTGAAACTCGCAGCCGCGCGAGATGTTCGAAGAAGGAATGAACGGCGGTTCCCAATGCTCGCGAAAGCATCGATCCTTCGTGACGTCCGTATAGGCCTGACCCGACAACTGCAATTACATTCGACGCCTCAGCTGAATGACTCGCGCCAAAAGCATCGGCGGACTGATAGCTGGAAGGAAGTCGTCGAAGCAAAGTTGGCTTGGCAGGCGACTGCATCACCAGCACGTTCCCAGCGCTCACTGCAATCGATGCGACCTCTGCTTCTTCACGCGTCTGCTCCTGTTTCCACTCCTCAAATCGGGCCATCACCTCTGTTTCGAGAGCTGGCCATGCAGTCGACAGTAAGCTATCTGAAGGTTCGCACAAGACGAGCTCACCGTTTTTATCAGTCTTGAATGTGGGTCGAGCAAATAGATGAAGTTCTTCGCGCGCACGCGTCGCAGCTACGTACAAAATCCTTCGAGTCTCCTGTGATTCACGGCGTCGGTAAACGCGATCTACCCATTCTTTCGCTTTGCCGCGGTCCTCGCCCTTGGGTTGAAGCGGCGCGACCAGAAACTCCGTGATCTCTCCCGACTCATCGGGATGTGCAAGACCGCGTTCGAGCCACGAAAGCAAACCTCCGCGACCGCGACCAGACCCTGCCTGCAACTCCGGCACAATGACAACTTCAAACTCCAACCCCTTCGCTTTATGAATGGTCATTAACTGCACGCCGCAGTCGCTACTCGCCGCTGGATCAGCCTGCGCGGTCAGCTTTTGCAGTGCGGCGTCCAGCCCACGACCCAACAGATCCGTTTCTCCATTGGGTAATTGGTCGAGGCAACTCCAAAGCTCACTTAGATTTGCTTGCGCAGTTGCGTCTACGCAGTCGGCGCCGCCGACAGCGCGCCAGACCTGTTCGAGCCACGTGCCGAGCGATGAACTTGGACGCGCTGCGCGATTTGCGGGAACAGATTCGAGGGTGTGAAGTAAACGCCTGATAGCCGCTTGTCCGTCGTCGCTGAGCAGTTCGATTCGCTCGGTCAGCAAGTCGGGAACACGCCTGGCAATCACGTTCGGGTCGTCTGCGCTCGTGAGTTGATGCAAGTCAATGAGCGAAAGTCCGCACCATGGAGCGCGCAATACACTCAGCCACGCAATTCGATCTTCCGGATTGAAAAGCGCCTTTGCCAACGCCAGCGCGTCCAGCACTTCAGGCCGATCCGCGAGCGGCTCAAGATCGATCGCCCGGAAGGGAATTGAAGCCTCGCGCAGTGCTTTGGCAATAGGAGCAAGGGCACTGCGAGTCCTACCGAGAACAGCGATGCGATATTTATTTCCGCTCAGGCGTGCTTCTTCCATGCGCTGAATATCACTGCAGATGAGTGTCGTGATTTCCGTAATCTGCGCAGCGCGAACCGCGTCGCGCCGTTCGATCGCAGCCTCTTTCTCTTCTGCCTTGTCCCGATCAGATGAACCGCCGCGCGCGCTCTGCGGCACAAAAGCGAGATGCAGATCGAACGACGGAGCTAAGCCGCGTGCCACCGTCCGCGCAGACTCCGACCTGGAGAAATTGATCCCGCTGTCATCGCTATTAGCGAAGATCTGCGTGAAATGCGTGTTAATTGTTTCCACCAGATCGGGTACAGTGCGAAAGTTCGAAGTGAGGGGAACGAAATCGAATTGATGCGGGTCCGCAGCGCGCAACTCCAATCCGATCGATTGCACGCGCGGAAATAATTCCGCATCGGCGTCACGGAAAAAGTAGATAGACTGCATTGGATCGCCCACCAAAAAAACAGTCCGCCCGATAGTGTCGGGCCAAGCTGCAACCAGGCTTGCAATCAATGTATGCTGACGACGGCTTGTATCTTGAAATTCATCGACAAGAAGGTGGCGGATTCCATCGGCCAAGGCGATTGCGGCATCGGTAGGTAACTGGTCTTCGCCCATCAGTACCAGTTGAGCTCTCTGTGCTATTTCGATGAAATCGACGCGGCCTGCCTCGGCAAACGCCACTTGCAGGTGACCAACCGCGCGGCGAAGTAGAGCAAAACAGGCTTGGACAATCTGCCATTCATCTTCGGTATATCGGACGCGCGGCAACTCGCACAAAGCGCTGAGAGATTGTTCTAGCCCCGGTACACCCTTCAGTTGATCGATCAATGCGAGAATGCGCTGCTTCTCTGCCTTTCTATCCGGAGGAAACCCGATGCGAATGTCGACGCTTCGGCGAAAAGCTCCACCAGAGGTAAGAAGCAATTGCGCGAGACACGCGTGCGCCTGGCGCGCTTCTTCGATTTCGTCTGCAGTAGTAAATGGTCCACAAGGGAAATCTGCGAGCTCGGCAAGTTCGCGGTGGAGAACGTTTCCGCTTTGCACACAAGCGAAGCGAGCCAACTCCATTGCTTCGTTGCAGGCGCCCGGAACATGATTCAATAAACGACCAAGTTCATTAAGTACCTCTTCAATCGCATGAACAAACGGTCGCTCAAGCTTGCTTCTCAGCGAATCCCAGTCCGGTTCGCGATTGAGCACAAACTCTTGCATCCAGCGGTCGCGTTGTTGCAACATCACGATCAGCAGGTTTTCCATTTCCTGCCATCCGTTATCCCGCCACAGCAGCAGTCTCCCAATCGCAGAGCTAAGTGCCGGGTCCGCACCATCAATCTGCTCTAACGTGGCGCGCGCCGCTCTCCGATAGAGATCTGCAGGCTGCTCGGCAATGTCGAGGTCAGCACCCAACCCCGACAAAAGCGGCTGCTGCAATGCAAGCTCGCGACAGAATGAATCGATGGTCGATATGCGAAACTGTCCAGGCAGATCCAACAGATTCCAACCCAGCAGTTGCGACCTCTCCAATGCTCGCCGCGCCAAGGTGTTCATGGCAAACTCATCATCCGTTCGATCGCTGCTGCCCGCCGCTATTTCGAGCTCTGATAATATTCGGTTTCGCATCTCCGCAGCCGCAGCTTTGGTAAATGTGATGGCCACGATTTGCGCGGGATCTTCCACTTCACTCAACAGCCGCAAAAAACGGCGCGTGAGCAGGTCGGTTTTTCCAGAGCCTGCCGGTGCTTTGACCAATACTGAGCGCGATGGATCGAGAGCTAGGATTCTCTGAGCTTGATCGGCTGGTGGCGTGGGCCGCGAGCTATTCATCGGTCGCCTCCATGTCGCCACTGTCGTCATCTTCTGTCGACGCATTGCGGCTTTCCAGTATGCGACATAGAGTCTGCAGGCCGCATCGCTTGCATGTTTCCGGGTAAAGGCCGGGATTCACATCGGCGCGACCTGAGACAAAATCACGAGCGAGTTGCTCGATGGCATCTCTCCAATCGATAAGCTGCTCCGCCGTGAGCGCATCTTTGACGAGCGCCGATCTCATTCCAAGGTCGCCAAGCAGCGTGGCACGCGCATCGCCAACGCGTCCAGTAAAACAATGCTTGCCCGCGCGTATTTTCGCGAACACCAATCCCCCTAGAACTTCTTCTGGTTCGAGAGCAAAGCCGGCATACAACGGTAATTGCACGTCATCGGGGCGTGGCAACTCCCATGATGCAGTCGAGACGTCGCCAGTTTTGTAATCGATCACCAAGAGTGATCCATCGTTGAGTCGATCGATGCGATCGAGGCGCAGGTTAAGTGCCAAAGTGTCTACAGTCACCTGCTTCTCAGCTTCCGTAGTTGCTACTTCGAATGGTTGCCGAGTAAGTTCGTACTCGAGCCATTCCGAAACCACGCGAATGAGGCGCTCTTCTTCGAGCTCCAAATAACGTCGCGGCATCTGTTCGCGGGCTGCGGCAGGGATCTTGTCTCTCAATACCCTCCGCACATGGCCTGCAATAAAATAGGCACGATCGGTTTGCGCCCGCAGTTGATCGAGCGAACGAATGCCCTTGGGCGGCCCGCTCCAGATCGCATGCATCACGCCATGCAACAATTGGCCGCGCATCGATGCACTTAGACCTGTCTCGGCCGGTTCCCAGCTCTTGGCCGCGAGGCGCGCCGTCGAGAATGCCTTGAACGGACACTGTGACTGCGATGTGAGCACCGTCGAGCCGCCCGGAATTCCGCGGGTTTTCGCAGTGTCTTCTTCAAAATCGGAAGTTGCCGCAACTCTCATTGAAGGCAGCGGAATCCTGCTCGCATCTTCAACTAAAATCGTTAGCGCAGGTCCGTCGGGCTCGGGCGCAAACTCCAGCGGAACGGGTTCTGAACCTTCAACCACTTGGTTGATTACTCTTGACGGCTTCGATTCCACGCCTTCGTTTTGCAATGCGCAACTGAATCGCACCTCAGAAGCCGAGCTAATAAGTCGAGTGGTAATCGCCTGCGTCAAATCCCAATCGAGTTGCGGTGTGGCGTGCGGCATGCCTGTCTTGCGCTGTACTTCGATCGGCAGCAATGGATGCGTAGAACCCCGCGCCGGCCACGCCTCTTCCGTTGCGCCAAGAAACCAAATCGCATCTGCTGTGAGACCCGCGGACTCGGCAGGACCAGCGATCACGATCGGCGCGTTTTGCGATTCAAGTGCAAACAGCGTCTCATGCAATATCCGTTCAAGCTCGCTAAGGAAAGTCTTCCAGTCGGTTGATCGGCCGTCGAATCCGAGTGAGCCACAAGTGTCCACAGCCTGTTGCAAGCGCCGAGCGGCTTGAAACTCCGCACTCGAAAGCGGGCGATAGCCGGGCCATCCCGCTACCTCAAGCACTTTGGATACAAGCCCAGCCCAATCAAGCGGATGTTGAGTGCGTTGGGAAGGCAATTCCAACATCCGTTGCGCCTCCGTCATTCGCTGAACCCACTCTAACGGCAATCGATTCGCTCCAATCTGTTGGCCGGCGAATGTATTAAACGACCATTCCGTACGCTCAAGGCCACGTCGGCGCAACGCCCGCATAAACGCCTGCAGGCTCGCAGTTTCCATTGCACTTGATGCCGCGTAGCCGGTGTGGAACAACCAATCAAGTTCATGTTCCTCAATCGACTTGCCGAGCCAGCGCAACACAAGATGCGCGCTCCGTGCCAACGGCACTTGGTTCAACGGAACCCCGAGTGAAAACTCGAACTGCTCCGGCTCCGACGGTCGAACGTACCTGAGAAACGTCCGCTCGAATTCGCCCCGTCGTTGTGAAGCATCACTCGCGATGACAAGTAGTCGTTTATGAGGATCATCACGTAATTGTTTCGCGCACCACTGGGCGCATGCGGCCAATTCCCGCCCACGATCGTCCGCTATAAAGGAGCGAACGTCAGAGGCGATCGAACCCTGCTCGCTTTCGCGCCAATCTCCCCACGCATCGAACAGGCTGCGCTGAATTGGCAACAGCCGATCGAAGCCTGCAAGCAATAATGGTTCCCGTGGCGATCGATCCGCTTCGAGCAACGGGATAAGTTCATTCGGCAGCCGACTCGCACTCAGCAAGCTTCCGAATCGGCACTCATCATCAAAATCTCTCAGCCACTTGCTGAATTCAGCCGCATCCTGATGCCACCCGTTGCGCGCCGATGGGCGTAGTAGCTTCGGCGCATACGAACTGAGGAGGTCATGCGCCCCCATCGCCATCGCAGCAAGGCGGTGTCGTGGACCGTCGAGCAGCGCCGCCGAGTTGCCGCTTGCCTCGAGAATGCGCGTCCAGACGGACTGCTCCTGCACGGCGCTCAGAACCAGGCATCCCTCTTCCGCGCGATTCTCCCATGCGGTGCGTACAAACCGTTGCCAGGGGAGGACATTGGGCGCCGGCCACGCGGCAAGACCGTCTGCCTGGCGTGCACGATGAAAGTTCGACGCGATCGCTCGCGCGGCTCGATCGCTCGACGCGACCACAAGCCGCCCTTCGAGTAGCCACGCATCCATCGCCGCTGCAGAGTTTAGTCCCATTCCAGGGTTATATCGCGTCAGACGAGGTTCGCGCCATTCGCGTCCCAGGCCACCCCGCCCGCAGTTGTACACTGAGGAGTGAATTGTCGATTGCTTGCCGGTTTACTCCTCGCAGTTTTGACCACGACGGGCTGCCACCACGGCCCAAATCCTGGCCCGCAGTCCGCCGCCGATGCTTCATATAAGGTCTACCACTTGCGTGGAAGAGTAGTGTTAACCAACTCTGCCACGGGCGAGGTCACGCTCAATCATGATGCCGTCCCCGGTTTCATGGAAGCGATGACTATGCCCTACAAGCTCAAGGACCCCAGCATCCTCGCAGAGTTACATCCCGGCGATTTCATCACTGCGGACTTACTGGTGTCGCAGCGCTCCGACGCCGACATCTTGTTGGACCATATTGTCGTCGTGGCCCAGGCCAAGCCCGATTACAAGCCCAAAGTCTCGTATCATGTACCGTCGCCGGGTGATGCTGTTCCAGACTTCAAGTTGCGCAATCAAGATGGCCACACAGTCCATCTGGATCAGTTTCGCGGTAAGGAATTGCTTGTCACCTTCATCTACACGCGTTGCCCGCTTCCCAATTTCTGTCCTCGTGTAACTCATCAGTTTGCCGACGTGAATCGCCAATTGGCCGCTAATCCCGCCCTCTATAAAAAAACTCACCTACTGTGTGTAAGCTTCGATCCGGATAACGATACGCCGAATCGGTTGCGAGCCTACGGCGCCACCTATATCGGGAGCGACGACAAAGATGCTTTTGTGCACTGGGATTTCGCTGTACCCGACAAGCCGGAACTCGAAAAGATGGCTCTGTTCTTTGATGTGGGCATCACCCGCGACGCCGATGCCGCGATCACGCATTCACTTTCAACTACGCTGATCGGGGCCGACGGCAAGGTCCTCCGCTTCTATCCTGGCAATGAATGGACAGTCGATCAGATACTGGCGGACGTGAAACAAAATGCTGGAGCGTAAGCCACTCTTACGCAGGCGATATTTTCGGACAGTTAATCTCCAACTGCTAAAACAGAATCAGGAGTGATGAAGTAATGAGCAACGGACTGGATATCCGCAAGGATGCGGAGTTCGATTTTCTTTCCTTGGGAGCGCTTGTTCACCGGCTCGATCCCGGAGTGATTCCCTTTAGAAAAGCCACCGAATGCCGCATCCACGTCAGCGGCGGTGAGTTCAACGTGGCCGCAAATCTCTCGGACTGTTTTGGAATGAAGACCGCGATTGTCAGCGCCATGTCTGACTATCCGATCGGCGACCTTATCGCAGAGCGCGTGCGCGCCATGGGCGTCAAGCCGTTCTACAAGCATTTCAAACACGACGGTGTTACCGGCCCCAACATGGCCACCGTATATAGCGATCGCGGATACGGCGTGCGCGGCCCCGTCGTGTTCTACAACCGCTCAAATGAGGCTGCTGCGCTGTTAAAGCCGGGCGATTTTGATTGGAAATCAATCTTCTCCGGCGGTGTTCGCTGGGCGCATTGCGGGGGAATCTTTGCCGCTCTTTCTCCTACCACTGCGGAGCTCGCCGCGGAGATGATGAAAGCCGCCAAGGAAGCGGGCGCAGTGACCTCGTTCGATCTGAATTTCCGGGAGAAACTGTGGAAGATTCATGGCGGAGACGAGCGTGCAGTTGAAACGATCGCGCGCATTGTACAAAACGTCGACGTCCTGGTGGGCAACGAAGAGGATTTGCAAAAGGGGTTGGGCATTCCCGGGCCTGAGGTGGCCGCTAAATCAAAGCTCGATTCCAGCGTGTTTTTTGGCATGATCGACAAGGTGGTCAAAAAGCATCCGCATGTAAAGGTCGTCGCAACCACCCTCCGCGAAGTTCATTCCACCAATCGCCACAGTTGGAGCGCCGTTGCTTGGATCGATGGCAAGACTTACGCCGCGCCGACTGCCGAACTCGACGTGCTCGATCGCGTCGGCGGAGGCGATGGCTTCGCGGCCGGTTTCATCTATGGTATGTTGTCAGGCGAACCGCCCGAAGAGGCCGTGAAATTAGGTTGGGCACATGGCGCGCTGTTGACTACTTTTCCCGGCGACACAACCATGGCGACGGTCGATCAGGTGCGAGCGTTCGCTAAGGGCGGTTCGGCGCGTATTCAACGCTGATCCGGCCAGGCTCAAACCACATTAGTGCATCGAAGGTCAGTGGGTCGAATCCAACCTACTGATAAGCTTGCGTTAGATAGTGAGAGGTCACGAATGGCGAAAGTAACATTGGTCTTCGCAGTGCTTATGGCTGCGCTCGGGCTGGCCGGGTATCTCGGCACAGGCAGCCAACATCCCACCGCCCTAATTCCAACTTGGTTTGGCCTTGCGCTCGGCATCTTTGGATGGTTCGCCATCAGTCCCAGCGAAAGCCGCCGTAAGCTTTTCATGCACGTCAATGTCACCATCGGCTTGGTGGGGTTTCTGGGCGGCTTAGTCGAGGCGGTTCGCGGCTATGCGAGCGCTCGAGCGGCAGGCCTCGAACCAGATCACATCGCACTCGCATCGAAATCCACGATGGCTGTGTTGATGCTGATTTACGTGCTCCTCTGCGTCCGCTCGTTCATCGCGGCGCGACGTTCGGGAAAGGTATAGACCATGAGCACCATGCGCGGCGGCGGAATGGCAATGCGTGCAGAGCGTCCAGCGCGCGGCGGTGGTGCTCGCGCCGGGCAGGCAGATTTACCCAAGCGCAAGCCCAGCCTGAAAAAACTGTGGCCTCAGATTCGCACACTTGTTGCTCCGCGTATGGGGCTCTTGATAACAGGGCTATGTTTGATGGCCGTCAATCGAGTGGCCGGACTGGTGCTGCCCTACACTTCGAAGCCCCTGCTCGACAAAGTCTTATCGCCTAATGGCAATGCCGCATTGCTCCCCAAGATGATCGTGATCGTCTTTTCGGCGATGATCGTGCAGGCGATAACTTCTTTTGCGCTCACCCAGCTTTTATCAAAAGCAGGCCAGCGCCTCATTGCTGAAATGCGTCGCCAGGTTCAGCGTCATGTCGGCCTGCTTTCTGTCGCATACTACGATGAAAACCGCACCGGCACGCTCGTCGCACGCATCATGACCGACGTCGAAGGCGTGCGCAACCTGGTCGGCACCGGCCTCGTCGAGTTTGTCGGCGGCCTCGTCACTGCTGTCTTGGCCTTCATTTATCTTTTGCATCGCAGCGTAACGGTGACCCTCACCGTTTTTGCGGTGGTCGGCGCCTTTGTCTTCGTTCTTCAATACGCGTTCAAAGTGATTCGCCCCATCTTTCGCGAGCGCGGCAAAATCAATGCCGAAGTTACTGGCCGTCTTACCGAGTCGCTCGGCGGCGTTCGCGTCATCAAGGGCTATCACGCCGAGGAACGCGAAGCCTCTGTATTCGCAGCCGGAGTTGAGCGCCTGCTCGCCAATGTGATGAAGTCGCTCACCATGACCAGCATGCTCGGCTCTGCCTCCACAACCGTCCTCGGGCTCGTCTCGGCATTGGTCATGTGGCTCGGCGGCCATAGCGTGCTCGCGCATACTTGGTCCGTCGGAGACTACTTCAGCTACAACATGTTTCTCGCTTTCATGATTGCGCCCGTCTTTCAGATCGTGAACATCGGCACTCAACTGGCTGAGGCTTTTGCCGGTCTCGACCGCACCGGCGAAATCATGAGTGAGCTGGAAGAGAACAACGTTCCCGGCCGCACTCTGCAAATGCCTCCCATCCATGGCGCCGTGCAATTTGAAGATGTCGAGTTTGCTTATGAGCCCGGCAATCCCGTGCTTCATGGAATAAGTTTTGCCGCGGAACCGGGAACCGTCACCGCGCTGGTAGGTTCGTCGGGCTCAGGCAAATCCACCGTCATCAGTCTGCTGTGCGCCTTTCACACACCATCCAAGGGCCGCGTGACCGTCGACGGTATCGACCTTGCGCACGTTGACCTGAACACATTTCGTTCACAACTCGGAGTAGTACTCCAGGACTCATTCCTCTTTGACGGAACCATTCGCGAGAACATCATGTTTTCGCGGCCAGATGCCACTGAAGAACAATTCCTCTTTGCCTGTCGCACAGCGCGTGTCGATGAATTCGCCGAGCGTTTTCCCGATGCCTACGACACCATCGTTGGCGAACGCGGCGTCAAGCTTTCCGGCGGCCAGCGTCAACGTCTGTCGATCGCTCGTGCCTTGCTCGCCCAACCACGCATCCTGATTCTCGATGAGGCCACCAGTTCGCTCGACTCTGAATCGGAGGCCATGATCCAGGCCGGATTAAATCAACTGATGCAAGGGCGCACAACCTTCGTAATCGCCCATCGCCTCTCCACCATCCGACGCGCCGATCAGATCCTCGTCGTGGAACAGGGAAGGATCGTGGAGCGCGGCAATCACGCCGAGCTCTTTGCGCTTGGTGGTCGCTATTACGACCTCTACACGCGCCAGCACGGTCTCGAGGCCAACCTGTTTCTCGCTCCTGGAGAGGGCGACATCATTCCAGCCTGAGCCTTCAGGCCGTGTCTTCTCGTCTCTTAAGTTAACTGGCATTTCGCCTTATGACGGATCGTATTTTGATACGGTCGTATCAGTAGTTGACACGGTACCGCGTAATCTGGGAATCTTAACTTGACCATTTTGCGACACGGAGGTTCATAATGCGAGACGCCGCTCCCCAGGGAACATACAAAGTTCAGGCCTTGGATCGTGCATTTGCAGTCCTTGACCTGCTCGGAGAAAGCGATACACCGCTCGGACTCGCGCAGGTGGCTTCCTCTCTCCAGTTGCACAAAAGCACGGCGCACCGCTTCCTCATGGTTCTTGAGCGTCATCACATGGTTGAGCGCACCGCCAGCGGAAAATTTCGCCTCGGCTTGCGGCTCTTCGACTTTGGCAATCGCGCCATCGAGCAGTACGACCTTCGCGAGCGCGCTCAGCCGCACCTTCGCCGTCTCGTTGCGGAGACAGAAGAAACCGCCCATCTCTGCATCCTCGAGCAAGCCCGCGTTATCTATATCGACAAGATCGAGCCCGGCCGTACGGTCCGCATGATTACGCGCATTGGCTCGAGCAATCCCGTGCATTGCACTTCGGTAGGCAAGGCGATTTTGGCTTTTCTCCCTGAAGATCGCATCGCTGACGTGTTGCGTCGCACCCGCTTCGAGCGGTTTACTCACCGTACTATCGGTACGCCCGAGGCTCTACGTACGGAGATCGAGAAGACACGGCGTCGCGGTTATGCCGTCGACGATGAAGAACTGGAAGAGGGTCTGCGCTGCATCGCCGTTCCCGTGCTTGATGCGCAACGCCAGCCGGTCGCTGCAGTCAGCGTCTCTGGCCCGTCGTTCCGAGTCACGGCGCAAAAGCTGCCCTCCATTGCAAATCATCTTCTGCAATGTGTGCGCGGCATCTCGCTCGATATGGGATTCATCTCGAATACGCGTCCCAGTCGAGCCGCCTGGTCGGCTTAAAGCGGTAGCGCGTATCCCGAATCGGCTCTTAATTCACAGTCACAGTGAAATTCGCTGTCATTGTCGTCTTCGACGCATCGTTGCCCGTTCCTGTCACGGTGAATGTATAAGTGCCAGCCGTCGTGCCGCCACGTACAACCGGACTGGTCACCGTCAACGGCGACGTCCCGGTAGCTGAGTTGTAGTTGCTATCACCCGAATAATCCACCGTCAATGTATCGGTCCCGACCGCGAGCGAACTGGCGGGAATCGTTATACTCGCTGCTCCGCTTGAAACGGGCACTGCTGACGAACTGTAACTTCCGCTCGTCAAAGTCGCCGTTCCCGTTGGAGCAGATGTCCCAGAGCCCGCAACTGCCACTGCAACTAAGACAGAATCGTTCGCACTAATTGAATTGCTCGCCGGCTTTACGGTTACTGTCGGTGTCGTTTTTGTCGTGCCAACACCGCTTGGGCTTGCCGTTCCGCCGCATCCCACCGCCGCAAATCCCAATGCAGAAACAAGCACCAAGACACTCAACATCTTTCGTACTTTGCGCCAACGGCCGGGCACGAAAAACAGCAGCAGCCCAAGAGTTACGGTGCCGCCAGCCGTCTTGAACCATCCTGAATTCCCCAATCGCAAGCTTGCTGTGCTCGGGGCGGTCGTGCTCACGGTGGCCGTTGTCGTTCCCGTGGTCGTAGCGGAAGTTATTACCACGCTCGAGGGGCCGATCGAGCAAGACGGAGGATTGACCGCACCCGCTGGTGACGACGTGAGCGCACATGTCAGGCTCACTGCACCCGAGTAATCTCCGCTCCCAGTCACTGTTACCCCGGATGTCGCCGTTGCTCCCGCAGCAATTGGTAATGGTGTAGTCGCCGAGATCGCAAATGTCGACACAGTTCCAGCCGATACCATTACGGTTGCCGTCCCTGTACTAGATGCGAAGTTAGCGTCACCACTATAAGTGACCGTAAAGGTATCAGTCCCCAGGGCAAGACTATTAGCCGGTATTGCGAATGTTGCACTGCCGTTTGAGAGCGTTTGCGCCGGCGAATCATAGCCGCCGCCAGACAAGGTGACGGTCCCTGTCGGCGTGCCCCCCGTACCTGCGACCGTGGTCGTCAAATTCAAAGATTGGGTCGAGAGAATTGTCGTCGAAGCTGGGGTTACGGTTACCGTTGGCGTGGGTAAAACCGCGGTTGTCACTTTAACCGATACGGTCGCCGTGCCCGCCGTATAGTTGTTGTCCCCGCTGTAAGTTACGCTCAGAGTATAAGTGCCCGGGGACAGAGTTCCACCTGGAACGGTAAACACATAGGTGCCTCTACTCGACAACGTTTGTGCAGGAGAAGTGTAACTGCCTCCCGATAAAACCACCGTACCCGTAGGAGTCGCGCCCGTTCCGGATACAGTTGCGGTGGCCTGCAACGATTGGTTAGCCGAGATTGTCGCAGAAGATAAAGTCAATGTGACTGTCGGAGGCGCCGCAGTAACAGTCACCGATGTTGTCCCAGTGGTTGAAGCATAATTCGCATCGCCGCTATAGGTAACCGTGAACGTATCGGTTCCCGTCGTCAAGCTACCTGCCGGAATAGTGAATGTATATGCCCCGCTAGTCAGAGGCTCTGTCGTTGACGTGTATCCACCGCCCGACAACGTGACCGTACCTGTCGGAGTCGGCAAACTGCCCGAGCCTGCCACCGTTACGGCCAGGGAAAGGCTTTGAGCCGTGGTAATCGAAGTTTGGTTTGCCGATACGCTCACGGTTGCAGGTTCGCCCGAGCTGGCCGTATCCCAGTAATTGATAAGCTGTGCTGCATCTACACTGCCCAGGCCAGTCGCCAAATCGTATCCGCTCGCCGCGTTATAACCTGACTCGTAATAAATCTCGCTCGTAATTTCCTTGCAGTTAGGAGTACCAGCCGTGCAGGGAACTGAGTTGTTGCCGATCGTCACGTCGTGAAAGATCTGCGATGCATGGCTGCCGTTATATAAGTTGTAAAGTTGCGTGGCGGCCTGCCCGAGTCGCCCACCGACGCTCTGCTCGACTAATGCCAAGATCCCTGCAAAAGCGGGCGCCGATGTCGAAGTACCGCCAAATCCATCGTTGTAATATTGTCCGTCCGGCTGCTTGGTGCAATTCATCGTAACGGTCGACGAATTGATGTAAGAGGTAGTCGTCGCGTCGTCGCATACCAACCACATAGCGTTATCATTGCCGTTTCCTGCCATCAATGCCACGTCCGGAAGATCGCGTACTCCGTCCGCCGGCACTCCTGTCCCGCGCTGCCATGAGGGTTTGCTGTAACCGGACGTGCAGTTTCCCACCGATGTTTGTGTCGTGTTTGTCGAGCAACTACTCGAGCCGCCGCCTCCGGCAATAATGTTGTACGTCGGGGAATCGTTGCTGATCGTCGTATCGTTACTGGTGGAATTGTTCCACGTGGACTCCGGAATATATCCCAGAGCATCGCCGAAATACTTCGTCTCGGTCGAGCCAATATACTTGTCCCAGGAACTCGTCAGCGGATAAAAATCAGTGCCGCCGACAGCCACATTGTAAGGCGTAGAAGCATAGCCGTTGACCTTCAGCCCATTCACAGCCTCAAGCACATACTTGTTGCCATCCATAGGCAAATCGCAGCCCGCTGACCCGCTATCGCCAGTTGCGACCGTCACCGCAATGCCTTGCGCAGCCGCTTGCTGCCAATAGCTGTTAAGCACTGCGTTATCGGCGGTAGAAAGATCTTGCTCGCACTCCAAAAAACTTAGACTGAAAATGTCGACCGTGTTCTCGTTGATTGCCTGCTCAATACCAGAGTTCAGGTCAGTCGAGGTATAAAAGTGAATCTTTGCCCCAGGAGCGAGGCCACCGGAGATTTCCGTATCGATATACGCTTCGTCCGTGTCACTCGTGCTGGTTACACTATCGACATTGGTGATGACTGGCGCAGTCTTGTTACCCAGGTATCTAGACCGATAGTCGATCACTGTACTGGTCTTGATGACCGCATCGCCGCCAATGCCTATCGTGACGCCAGTTCCGTCATAAGTGGTCCCGGTTTTGTAGTTAGCGTTAAAAGTCGAACTGGGCGAGTCGTAGATCGTCGCCGCATCCGCCGGAACAACGTAAAAGGCACCATTGGCGCCCGTATAACCCGGCGTTGCTTCGGCCAGAGCTACGACTTTCCGGGTGACGGGATTCATTACGCCGGCTTTGCCACGCACATATTGTGGCTTCGGACGAAGGGTGTTGAGATGCGCAATTCCTTGAATCACTGGAGCAAGTGCCGATGGAATCGTGGGATCAGAGGTATTCGAATAGAATTGCTCTCCACGAATCTCGAACGAATGAATCTCCGTGTGCAGCGTTTCTTCTATTTGGCTCACATATCCAGAAAACGCAATGTTCGTGCGACCAGGAGACACCGAGTCAACTGTCAGTCCGTGCGATTGCAACCATGCCACAATTGCCGCAATGTCGGAGTCGGCGGGTCCATACAGCTTGCCGAATTGGTCAGGAGTTAGCCATTTATGGTAGTTTGCAGAGGATTTATCCTGAAGCTCCTCCTCGAACTTATCGAGCGCAGCTTGTTGTTCAGCCGATCGCGACAGTACGATCCTCATGTGACTTAGCTGTGTACTCGCTGATGCATGTCCTCGGTCGTATTCCAGCTTGGCCGCGGCAGATACATTGCCGTACAGCCTCGTCCGCGACATCTCGTCCATCGGCTCGGTGATTCGCGCGGGAACTGTAGATACCTGCGCCGCAGATCGCGTCGGAAACGAGACGGCGATCACCAAGGCAATGAATAAAAAGAAGCGCAAAAACCGCATCATCATGACTTCGGACCTCTTGTTCGAGAACCCGGTAAAAACGTTCAGATTATGTCTCGGAGAATAGGGGGTCTATACAATTCTCCCCTTGGCACACCGCTGCTTTACGCCACTCTTTCGGGCAGGGAGAGTTCCAATAAGCACAGATTCTCAAAAAGTATTCAAACCGGCTAAGAATAGTTCGAATCAGCTCTCTTCGATTGAGGCCGGATTCAATCCCCAGATGTAGGATGCCTCTAGCAAAAACGCGGTTGGTCAAGTTTCCACCGTTACTCAAATAACATCTGTTAATTTTGGACCAAAATGGCACTCATCGCCGTCGAACTCCGCTTGTGGCTTCGAACCAGCGCGCCTCGGCTTTGCTCTCAAGAATGCGCAAACTTGCGCCTATTAGATCTTTAATATCATCGTGTTAGGCTTTAGCGTTTTGACACGCGAAGGACCTCTAATATAAGCGTAAAGACTCGATCGTAAAAGCGCCCGATCGACTAAAGGACTGGCTCACCGCACCGTGGATAACATGAATGATGTGCAAAACTCGAACCTCTTGGCCAGGTTCGTGCGTCTTATTCGTTATTCTTATGTGGTTACGCCGTCAGGTATTGAGCCGTCATCAAACGATCTTCTTAATTGACAGACGGCTTCGCGAGTTTCGAAAGATAGAAGGAGAAAAACATGGCAACACCCGTATCGACACCCACCAGCACCCCGGCTACAGAGCCGTTGACCACACTTCCGGCTTGGAAATCTCTCGAATCCCACTACAGGAAAATCGAGAAGTCGCACCTTCGGGAGTTATTCGCTGGAGATCCCTCCCGTGGCGAACGATTGACCGTCGAAGCTGTAGGCCTCTTCCTTGACTATTCGAAGAATCGCATTACCGATGAGACCATCAAGTTGCTTCTTCAATTGGCCGAGGAATCGGGCCTCAAACACCGTATCGACGCTATGTTCCACGGTGAAAAGATCAACATCACCGAGAATCGCGCTGTCCTTCATGTTGCTCTTCGCGCGCCCAAAGGACAATCCATCCTGGTTGATGGTGAAAACGTCGTTCCCCAGGTGCATGCCGTTCTCGACAGAATGGTCGCTTTCTCCAATCGCATTCGCAGCGGCGAGTGGAAAGGTCACACCGGCAAGAGGATTCGTAACATCGTCAACGTTGGCATCGGAGGATCGGATCTCGGCCCTGTCATGGCCTATGAAGCCCTCAAGCACTATAGCGATCGCAATCTCACATTCCGATTCGTATCGAATGTCGACGGCACCGACTTTGCTGAAGCAGTCCAGGATCTCGATGCGTCCGAGACACTCTTCGTCATTTCGTCGAAGACTTTCACCACTCTTGAAACCATGACCAATGCTCACTCCGCTCGTACTTGGCTGCTGAACGGTCTTGGTGGAGACGAGTCATCCGTCGCAAAGCACTTTGTCGCAGTGTCTACAAATGCTGCTGAAGTGACCAAGTTCGGCATCGACACCGCCAACATGTTCGGCTTCTGGGATTGGGTCGGCGGCCGTTATTCCATGGACTCAGCCATCGGACTTTCGACCATGCTGGCCATCGGTCCAGACAACTTTCTCTCGATGCTCGACGGTTTTCACCAGATGGATGAGCACTTCCGCACCACTCCATTCGAGCGCAATCTGCCCGTACTTCTGGGACTTCTCACCGTCTGGTACAACAACTTCTTCGGAGCCCAAACCGTCGCCGTATTGCCTTACGAGCAGTACCTCAAGCGCTTCCCGGCTTACCTCCAACAATTGACGATGGAGAGCAACGGCAAGCACGTAACGCTGACTGGCGCCGAAGTAACTTATTCGACTGGACCCATCTACTGGGGCGAGCCAGGAACCAATGGCCAGCATTCGTTCTATCAATTGATCCATCAAGGAACCAAGCTGATTCCCTGCGATTTCATTGCGTTTTCCGAGACCCTCAATCCTCTCGGCCGTCATCACGACATGCTTCTCGCCAATGTCTTTGCGCAAACCGAAGCGCTGGCGTTCGGCAAAACTCCCGAACAGGTCAAGAACGAAGGCACCGCGGATTGGCTGGTACCTCATCGTGTTTTTGAAGGCAATCGCCCGTCGAATACGATCATGGCTAACGAACTTACTCCCGCTGTACTCGGCAAACTCGTCGCTCTCTATGAGCACAGCGTGTTCACCCAGGGCACCATTTGGCAGGTGAACTGCTTCGATCAGTGGGGTGTCGAACTCGGCAAAGCGCTCGCTCAACGCATCATTCCCGAACTTGAAAGCAAGACCGAGCCTGCGCTCAGCCATGACAGCTCAACCAACAATCTCATTCGTCGCTATCGCAAGTTCAAGGAGGCTTGATGACACCTCGCGGTTATGAACGACCTCTCTACATTTTGCCGTTCGATCACCGCGGGTCGTTTGAGACCGGCATGTTCGGTTGGCACGGTGCGCTGACTCCCGACCAAACATCGCAGATCGCCGCTGCTAAGCAGGTGATCTACGATGGCTTCAAAACCGCGCTCGCGGCTGGCGTTGACCCAGCCAACGCCGGCCTTCTTGTCGACGAGCAGTTCGGCTCTGCTATCCTTCATGACGCCGCGGGGCAGGGTTATCACTTTGCCTGCCCCGCGGAAAAGAGTGGGCAGGAAGAGTTCGACTTCGAATATGGTGAAGATTTTGCGGCCCACATCGAAGCTTTCCGTCCGACTTTTTCAAAGGTACTGGTTCGCTATAATCCCGAAGGCGATGCCGCACTCAATCGTCGCCAGTCCGCTCGCCTGCGCCGACTGTCCGACTATCTTCAGACTCAATCTCGCAGCCTGTTCATGTTTGAGCTCCTTGTTCCTGCGGAGAAGTCTCAGCTCGACAAAGTCGATGGCGACAAGAAAGCTTACGATCTCGTGATTCGCCCCCAATTGATGGTGCAAACGATCCAAGAACTGCAGGATGCCGGCGTCGAGCCCGACGTTTGGAAAATCGAGGGACTTGATCGCCGCGAAGATTGCGAAAAGATTGTCGTCGCCGCACGACGCAATGGTCGGGACAAAGTGGGCTGCATCATTCTAGGTCGCGGTGAAAACGACGAGAAAGTTCGCTCATGGCTGACGACCGCCGCTGCCGTCAAGGGTTTCATCGGTTTCGCCGTGGGCCGTACCGATTTCTGGGATCCGCTCTCCGCCTGGCATAATCACAAGGAGCCAATGGTAGCTGCGGTCAACGAAATCGCCACGCGCTTCCGTAACTTCGTAACCCTGTTTGAGGGCTCCCGCGTCTAACTAGTCGAGTCTACCCGCCAAAGCAATTTACGGCTCCAAACGCTCGCTCTCCAACGGATGGGACAGAACATCCAGGTTTGTCGTGCATATGTACATTGCTTGGTTGATAGATGTCCAGTTACAATTCGCTTTTCGCCTCTTCCTTTAGAACTCCCGCTCCGGTGTCATTCGTCTGATCAAAAGTTGCACTGCGCGCTCGGCGTTCTTCCATCAAAATGGTAGGTAGGCTCATAATTGGCGACTGAACACCCAACACTGCATACTGGCTGGCTATTTTGAACAACACGTTTCGCTCAGACTAACCCTCCTCAAGCGAGTCATCAAACCTGGATTGATTGGATCAAGCTGCTTCGCAAAGTAAGTCGATAAGAACCGTATTTTGAAACCGGAGTTGGGTAATGAGTAGTTCGGAACAAGCGGTAACTCTCGTTGTCGGTCTCGGCGAAGTTGGTAAGCCGCTCTTCTCGATCCTTCAAAAGTCGGATGCAAGCGTGATTGGCATCGATATCGAACCGGTGTCATTCGATCGACCGGTTGGCTTGATGCACGTTTGTTTTCCCTTCAAGGATTCTGCTCAGTTTGAGCCGGCAGTCTCGGACTATGCCCGCAAGTACTGTCCTGAAATAATTATCATCAACAGCACAGTTGTTCCCGGCACCACTCGCAGTATCCAAAATCGCACCGGCGTGCCTTGCGTCTATAGCCCCATTCGCGGCAAACACACCAAGATGGTTGACGATCTTTATAAGTACGTCAAGTTTGTTGCCGGTGTCGACACGTCGACAACGAACCGAGCGCAACTGCACTTCATCGCCGCCGGGCTGAATTCCGAATCCATTTCCACACCTGAGACACTGGAATTAGCAAAGCTGTTGGAGACGACTTACTTCGGCGTTCTCATCGCCTGGGCTCAAGAGATGAATCGCTTCGCAGAAAAAGTAGACGGCGATTACCTGGAACTCGGAAAATTCTTTAGTGAAATCGACTATCTTCCTCGCGTTCTTTTCCAGCCCGGCGTCATCGGCGGCCACTGCGTCATGCCCAATATCAGCCTTCTCCAGCAGCGCTTCCAATCCGTGTTCCTCGATGCCGTTCAGACTTCAAACGAAGCGCGAAAAGCCGAAATGGCCGCGCAGCAGCAAGAGTTGGAGAGGCGCCTCAAGCCGCTTTCATTAGCCTGATACGCAATCCTCATGAAAAAAATCTGCATGGTCGCCTACACAAATTATCTCTCCGATGCTCGCCCTCGGAGAGAGGCTGAAACGCTCGCATCGAGAGGCGACCAAGTCGATTTCATTTCGTTAGCGGAAAAGAACCACCCTTCCTCAGAAACCGTCATGGGAGTGAGAGTTCTCCGCGTTAAGCAGTCGCGCTATCGCGGCAGCAGCGGTCTTCAATACGGATTATCGTACTTGAGGTTTTTACTCACTGTAACTTGGAAGCTAGCATGGCACTTCCGCCGCGAACGCTATGATATCGTGTATGTCCACACCATGCCTGACCTGCTTGTTTTCGTCGGACTTATTCCCAAATTGTTCGGCACGACCCTTGTCTTGAATTTGCACGACATGATGCCGGAACTCTACATGTCCAAGTTCGGCATCGCAGCAACTCATCCATTAATTCGTCTGCTCGCATTTCAGGAGCAGTTCAGCATTCGCTGCGCCAACAAAATCATCTGCGTCCATGATCCACATCGCGATATTCTCATGAAGCGTGGAACTTCCCGCGACAGAATTACAGTCCTACCCAATGTCCCCGATCCGCGCATCTTTCGTAGCGATAATCAGGTCGCCACCGACGACAATGCATTCCGAATCGTCTATCACGGAACCATCGCCAAGCGTCTCGGCCTCGATCTCGCCGTTCGCGCATTCGCTAGGGCCGCTGATCGCTGTCCCCATGCGCGTTTTGAAATCTACGGCACAGGCGACGCTGCCGACGATGTCGAGCGGGAGATCGAATCCTCCGGCAAGCAAGACAGAATTCGCTTCAATCGCAATATGTTTCGCGTCGAAAACATCGCCCAGATGATTCGAGGCGCATCCGTTGGACTTGTACCCAATCGTCGCGATGCGGCCACTGAATACATGCTTCCGGTCAAGCTCTTGGAGTATGTCCATCTCGGCATTCCGGTAATCGCACCGCGGTTAATGACGATCGAGTATTACTTCAATTCCGAGATAGTCGAATATTACGAACCAGGCAATATAGAAGAGATGGCTGATGCCATTGTCCGTCTCTATTCCGATCCGCAAAGGAGAGCGCTGTTAGCACTGAAGGGCAGGGAATTCGCACGAGTATTCGCTTGGGAGATATTTAAGCAAGACCTTTTTAATGTCATCGATGGCTCTCGCAGTTCAAATCATCCCAGCGAAGAACGTCACAAAGCGATTGCTTGTTGACAAAGGATAGGTAGATGGGACTCATAGTTCGAATCGATGTCGATCGTCCCTACGGCAAACAGGGTTTCATCCGGCACGTCGCCAGCCGAATCGCATCGGACTATTACCTACCTCCCATGCAATGGCTCCAGTATCTCGACGAATTAAAGACCATCCTTACCATCCTCAATGAAAACAAAACTCCATCCTGGGTGTTCTTTCGCAAGTGTACTTATCCGACAGATGAGATCCAAGCGCTCATGCAACAAGGCGGCCATCATTACGGTCTTCATCTCGAAAACTCACGCACTGCGGATACGTTCCGCGATGAACTGACCTCACTTGAACAAAAACTTGGCTTCAAGGTCGAAGCTTTTTCAAAGCATGGATCGGGCCGCTACCGATATGGATGGCATCATTTCGCTCCTTATGAGCCTCAAAAATACATCGTATGGGCCCTGCAGGCTGGATTAAAACTCTTTCTGGGTAACTTGGAAGATCCGCAACTCACTCCATCGAACGATGGCGGTCTCTTGTGTTTTCCTTCCGCATTTTGGCTCGAGCCACATTGGCGCGATACCAATCGGTTTCCAATCCAATGGCTCTTGAGCGAGATTCAGAAGAGAGATATCGTGATGCTGCTCCATCCTGACAACGTCGTATCCAGTCCCGAGATAATGCGCGAGTTTCGCACAGTAATCGAGAACGTTAATCTCGCCAATCGGAACCTCTGACCTCCTGACTTCCGTTTGTCCGCGTCCGCAAGCGTTCACTGCATCACGCGATCCGTTCCCTGCAAGTCAGTGGAAATGATACCGCCATTCCGGAAACACTGTTTCCGGAGGCGTCAGCGTGAACTTTGGATCGAAGATGTTCCTATTCGTCGGTGTGTCGCTGATGCCGGCGTCAGCAGTCAGCCAAAGCGATTGTGCAAGCGCCGCCAGCGTCCAAGGCGTCGTCACCGACCCCACCGGAGCCTTCGTCGGGGGCGCTCAACTGCAAACCCTCAATGGAGTAGGTGCTCTTAGCGATGCCGCAGGCCACTACATCTTGAAATGTATCCCTGCAGGCGAAACTACAGTGCAACTCCAGGCGCCGGGGTTCGCTCCCACAACAAAGACCATCTCCACTCGCGCCGGCGAGACTGCCAGGTGGGATGTGCAACTAACCTTGGCCACCGTCGAAACGGACGTGCAGGTAAGCGCACAAAGCAATGACATCACTGACGACCAGGGACCCAACACCGTCGCGCTCAACACTCAGCAGATCCAGCTACTCGCCGATGATCCCGACGACTTTATGCGACAGCTCCAAGTCCTGGCCGCCGAATCAGGAGGCGATCCCAGCAACGCTCACATCACTATCGATGGAATGCAAAACCCAGGTGCTCTACCGCCGAAAGATTCCATCGCATCCATCCGTATCAACCCCGATCTGTTCTCTGCTGAGTACCAATGGCCGCCTTATGGCGGAGGGCTGATTGAGATCACCACCAAACCAGGCACCTCCGCATTACATGGAGCAGCCTTCTTCACCGATAGCACGGGCGCGCTGAACGCAACCGATCCATTCTCGATTACCGCAACCCCTGCTGGAAAAAAGAGGTACGGCTTCAATTTAAGCGGGACTATCTGGCCTAAGAAAGTCGACTATTCTCTCGGTCTCGAGAAGCGTGACATTGACGAATTCAATGTGGTAAACGCAGACGTTCTTGGAAGCGCAGGAACTGTCACCCCATTTCAACAAACTGTATCTGCGCCACAGCGGCGCTGGATTGCGTCGGCGAGAAATGGATGGCAGTTTGGCGCCAACGACTCTGCCATCATTTCATTCTCTGCCAACGTCGACACGCAGGGAAATGAAGGGGTCGGTGGCCTCGTTCTGCCCGAGGCCGGTTATACAGGCATCACCAGTGAATACAACCTCAGGCTCGGGAATACACAAACGTTTGGTGCCACTCTCTTACACGAAACGCGAATCGGCTACAGTTGGAAGCGATTGACTCAATCTCCAAACTCGATTGCACCAACCCTCCAAGTCGCAGGTTATTTCACGAGTGGAGGGTCGACGGCAGGCAGTCTGAACACTCGGGAACGCGATCTAGAGCTTGATGATGATATCGTTCTTACTCGCGGCAAGCACACGTTCAAAACAGGTATTCAGTCTCTCGCAATCTTCCTCCATAACTACGATCCTGACACATTCAATGGCGCATTTGTGTTCGGTGGAGGCAGTGCTCCGATACTTGACACCAACGGTTTTCCAACTGGCCGAACCACCACGATCGATGCGCTCGAACAGTACCGGCGCGCGTTACAAAACCTCCCAGGTGGAACTCCAACAACTTATCAACTCAACACCGGCAAACCTGTCGTCCCCATCACTCAGTGGAGGCCAGCATTCTATGGTCAGGATACGATTCAGCTTACTTCTCGCGTTACCATGGCGACCGGTCTGCGCTATCAGTTACAGACCACACCCGATAGCTTCTTGAGCTTCGAGCCGAGGCTAGGTTTCGGGTGGGCAGTAGACAAGAGATCGAAGTGGGTCTTTCATGCTCGCGTCGGTATCTTTCATGATCCAAATAGCACCGATGTAATTTCCGATGTCTATCGCACCAATGGCGTACAACAAAAGCAGCTTACAATTTATTCGCCAGATTATACGGCTCCTCTCACTCCAACAGCAGACTCAATCGCTATCGACACAATTCGTGAATTTCCCCATTCCATGGTGCAAAAATCGGTGCTCACCGTCTATGTAAATGCTGAGCATGAATTCCCCCACCAATGGCACGCCCGAGCCAACTTTTATTGGGGTGAAGATTGGAATCGCCTGCGTATCCGCAATATTAACGCGCCCGTGGTGGCAAGCAGCGTCGGCACTGCACCCGATCCACTCGCAGCCCTCCGCGCTCCACGGCCCTTTGCGCCCAATGAGAATATCCTCCAATATCAAAACGCAGGACACCTTGCCGGTAACCTCGTTTCAATGTCATTGGATCAGCACAGCTACAAACGATTCGATCTCCACTTCAGCTATCGCCATGTCAATTTCAAGTCGGATGGCGGTGATGCTTTGGGAAGTCCTCAATCAAGCTACAGCGACGCGGGAGAGTCGTCGCGTGCAGACTGGATGCGGTCAAACGCGGGATCTTTCTTCGGATCCGTCTATCTTCCCTACAGGCTCCAATGGTCTTCTCAACTCGATGCCAGCACCGGTGCGGCGTATAACATCACTACGGGAACCGACGCGAATGGTGACGGAATCTTTAACGATCGGCCGGCGTATGCTACAACCATCGGTCCCGGTACATATAAGACGGCTTATGGAATTCTGACTGCCAATGCTGTCAATGGAAATCTGCCGCGCAACGCGGCAACGTTACCGAGCGTGTTTCACCTGGATACAAACCTGAGTCGCGCATTCGTACTTAATTCAAAGAACACTGACCACTTACGGACAGTTACTCTCAATGCGCGCAGTGCCAACGTACTTAATCACACTAACGTCACCGGGGTAAGCGCCGTTCTTTCGCCTACCCTCGGTCAACCGACCGTTGCCGAGCCCGCGCGAAGAATCGAATTCGGTGCGCGCTTTTCTTTTTAACCAGGGCATAAGATGGATGCAAGGAATTTGAAACCTCTAGCGCCCGCCACAACGTCAAGGATAGAAAGTAGGCCACTCATGAATGAACCTATTCAGATTTCTAAAACTCGGCGCGAAGAGCCTTTGTTCGAATTGCCAAGGGCGGTCAAGCCCGACGCTACCATTTGGCTCAACGCACACATTGTCATCTTTCCCGTGGCAACCGCCCTCGCCCTGGCCACAGCCAGCGAATGCCACTCCATCTTCCATCTACCTTCGTTGCTCTATGGCGTTGTGCTCTGGGAGTGGTGGGGGCTCATCGCAAGTCTGCTCTGGACCACAGGGAAGCGCTCCGCTTTTCTCTCGGGCTTCTCTCCCAAATCAATCGTGCTCCACGTGCTCATCGGTCCAGCTCTCGGTGTGGTTCATCTTCTACTATTGGGGGCGCTCGGCTTCACGGTGCCGCGCTGGTGGCTATCTGCCTCAGCATCCTCTCTATGGTTTGGAGAGTTTCATTTGAATCGTTTTGGTCAGGAATTGTTGATCTATGTGTGCATCATCGGCATCGTCGGCGTCGTCCAATCGCAAATAAAAATACAGCGCAACGCGCTCCATGCTTCCGAACTGCAACGACAGCTATCCGCTGCACAACTTTTTGCATTGCAGTCTCAAATAGAGCCGCATTTTCTCTTCAATACTTTGAATGCTGTTACAAGCCTCGTCGAACTTGGAAGAAACCGTGAGGCGTCTGAAACCCTTGCCCATCTCGACACGATCCTTCGCACAACGCTGCGCCGCAAGACGCCTGAGAAGGTACTCTTCACAGAAGAACTAGGTGTCATTGAAAGTTATCTGGCAATACAGCGCGTTCGCTTTTCTGATCGGCTTCAAGTAAAGATCGATGCCAGCGATGAGGCACTCGAAGGCCTCGTTCCTTCGTTCCTGCTTCAGCCTATAGTTGAGAACGCCGTGCTGCACGGCATCGCTCCAGCGGAAAACGGCGGCTTGATTGAGGCGCACGTGAAGCGAGTTGGCAATCGCCTCTGGATGCAGATTCGCGATACTGGCCATGGCGTGGCGACCAAGACTACAAAAGGACTCGGCATCGGAATACAAAACACCAAGGATCGCCTCGCGCACTTCTATCCCAACGCCCATGATTTTTCAGCAGGTCCTTTGTCCACTGGTGGATTCGAGGTAACGATACAAATTCCTTTTGAGCGCGCCGCAGTATGACTCTTCGAACCCTCGTCGTGGACGATGAGCCGCTCGCTCGAGAGCGATTAAAGTTGCTGCTGCACGAAGAAGATATCGCGGTCGTCGCAGAATGCGGAAACGGAACCGACGCCGTGGCCCTGCTAAAGTCACAGCCTTTCGACCTCTTGTTTCTGGATATCCAGATGCCGGGCCGCAACGGTCTCGAAGTTGTCGAAGAATTCGGATTGCACGGTCTGCCCGCCACGGTCTTTGTGACCGCTTATCAGGAACACGCCGTCCAAGCCTTCGAAATGGAGGCCATCGACTATCTAACCAAACCCGTGCAGCCGCTTCGCCTCAAACAAACTCTGGTTCGCGTACGGAAAGCACTCGAGGCCAAAACAGCGTTACTCACTCAATCTCAATTCTCAGCAGCTCTGCGCGAAATGCAAAGCCTCTCGGAGCAAAAGCGGTACCTGACTCGGATTCTCGTCAAGGATGGCCTGAAGGACCTCCTCGTCTCCACGACATCTATCGAATGGATCGAAGCCGCCGATTACTATAGCTGCCTGCACGTCAACGGCCGGTCCCGCATGCTTCGTGAGTCAATAACTGACCTCGCAGCTAAATTGGATCCAGCGATGTTCCTTCGCGTGCATCGATCCGCGATCGTTAACTTGAACCACGTTCGAGAAATCTATCGTGAAGGTCAGGACGAGGGCACCGTCGTTCTCCTCGACGGGCAAAAAATCAAGATGAGCAAAGCGGGCAGGCTCAAACTGACGCAAATGCTCGCGTCCTAACCATCGCACCCGCATCGATGAATGCCGCCAAGCCTCGGCAGCACGTCTCCGCAATCTGCTTTTGGCAGCATCCCTCTGTTAGTTATGCCCAAGCCCCGTGTCGACATCAATTCGAATTCTAAAAATCCCTCTTGATTGAATCGTCTCACCGCTGCGGCAAACTTCACGGGCACATTCCCACATGATCTCCGATTGTGGGCAGTGAACCGGACACAGATTTGCCCAGCTATCTCTACCAGTTGTCCGTTCGTCTTTCGGTTGCACAACTCCGTGATGTAGCAGCACAGACGTCACCACGTCGTAAATTTCAGATAAAGATCGAGTCTTTTCCAAGGGCCCAACTCCTTCAAGGGAACGCGAAGGTGAGTTTTGAGTGTGCCGTAAACGTATCCTCTGAATCTGTGATTGGGATCACTTTCGATCAATATTTCCCGGACTTCGATGATCCGCCGATTCCGCACTTCCGTCATCGGACGGGCCCTTCAGGCTTCGGTAAGATGGAACTTGGCTTTTCCAGCCCGGCAGCATCCGTTCGGGAACTCCGGACAACCGGAGCGTTCGCCTCGTTTTGCGGTTGAGTCACTTGCGGCATGATCTTGATTTATGAGAATTATGAGAAATCAAAGGAGCTCCAATGCGATTAGGTGATCTGCTTATCCTTGCGAAACAGGTCACCCCCGCCGACGTGGCGCGCGCCCTCAAGCGTTCACGCGAACTGGGCGAACGGCTCGGCCGCAGTCTCGTGGCCATCGGCGCCATCGACCAGCGCACCCTCGAGAGCTATCTGCATCGCATTCCCGGCGAGCCCGCCAACATCGCTGCGACCGGACTCGACCCCAACGATCTCGTCATGCTTCTCATGAAGCTGATCTACTCCAATCGCCTTGAGACCGCTCGCCAATGTATGGACGCGATCAAACTGCCCTACCACATTGTCAGTGAACTCGTAGGCATGGCCGTCGATCGCAAGTTACTTCGCACCCTGGGCACGCGCGAATCCGACAATCTTCTCGACATGGCCTATGTCATGACCGATGAGGGCCGCCGCTGGTCGACCGACGCCCTCGAGCAAATGCGCTATACCGGCCCCGCGCCTGTTCCACTCGCAGAGTTCATTCAGCAAGTTAACCTTCAAAGACTCACCAACGAAATCGTTACCATGGACCGCGTCAATGAAAGCGTTGGCGAGCTTGAACTGCAGCAAAGCATCATCGAGCAGATCGGCCCCGCGCTCAACTCCGGCCGCGCCATCCTCCTCTACGGTCCCGCCGGCAACGGCAAGACTACCGTGGCCCTGCGCATTGCTTCCGTATTCCGCGACATCATTTACATCCCCTATGCCGTCGAAGTCGAAGGCCAGATCATCCGCTTCTACGACTCAAGCATCCACAAGCAAGTGAAGTCGACGGGAATGGCCGATGACGATGGATTTTCCTTCCTGCGCAGTGATGAATTCGACGCGCGCTGGGTTCCATGTCGCCGCCCTTTCGTAATCACCGGCGGCGAGCTGATCCTCGAAATGCTCGACCTGCGCTACGACACAACCGGTCACTACTACGAAGCCCCTCTGCACATGAAGGCTCTCGGCGGCTGCTTTCTCATCGATGACTTTGGCCGCCAGCTTGTCAGCCCCGTCAACCTGCTCAATCGGTGGATCGTGCCACTGGAAAACCGCGTAGATTACTTGAAATTGCACACCGGAAAAAGCTTCAGCTTTCCCTTCGATGAACTCGTCATCTTCTCCACCAACCTTGAGCCTGAAGACCTGATGGATCCCGCTTTCCTGCGCCGCATTCCCTACAAGATCGAGGTCGGTGCGCCTACCCTCGCCCGATACAAACGCATCGTCGCAATGGAATGCGAACGGCAGGGAATCACGCTCACCGATGATGTGTTCAACGTCATCGCGGCCAAGATCCAATCAGAAAAAGGTTTGAACCTGGCGGCCTTTCAGCCACGTTTCATCGTCGATCAAGTGGTCGCAATCTGTCGCTTCATGGGCCAGGCACCGCACTTCGAACAACGCTTCATCGACTACGCAATCGACAACCTCGGCGTTCGTCGCCGCACTCCGCCGCCGCATTAAACCAAACCGTTTCTCCGAGAAAGGTCTCATCACCCTGCCGCGCCTTGAAATGCTACGCTAGATGAGGATTCGCACCGCTTATCCGTGGCCCCGTAGCTCAGGTGGATAGAGCAGCAGTTTCCTAAACTGTTTGTCGGAAGTTCGAGTCTTCCCGGGGTCACCATCACCTTTTGCAGTTCGCTTTTAACGCACTCGACGACCTAATCTCGTTTTGACTTCATTCGATCAGAACGTTATAAATGTTTGTGTCGTCGAAAATGGTTTCATGACGCCAAGCCGGTCAACTCGACGGCGTAGTTCAACACAGCTATTGCCAGGATGCTCGGGAAGGCGGTGAAAGCCCGCCACTGCCCCGCAACTGTGAGCGCCCTGCCCACTGGTTTCGTCCCTTAAGCCATGGCAGAATGCCAGCCCGCGAATTCTCCGTATTGCGGAATTCCGTATCAACCACTGCCGATGTGCGGTCACGCGCATCCGCGGGAAGGTGGCTGGAAAAGGCGCAAGTCAGGAGACCGGTCCGCGCGCCTTAACCGCTTGCGTTCCGAGGGGAACGAGGGAGCCATTTAATGTTTCTATCCGCAGCAATCCGCGGCCAGTTTGTCCACGCGCGCGTCCGTATCGCCCATTTTGCCTTTTCCGCCGCACTAATCGCCGTCGTACTTTCTTCGATCGTCCCGTTGGCTCACGCCGCCTCCATTCGCGGTGTCGTCACAGACGCATCGGGCGCGAAAGTCTCCGGCGCCACTGTCGCCCTCATCAGCACCGGCAAAGTCGCTGGCTCAGCCGTTTCGGCAGCCGATGGAAGTTTTCAAATTCTCGCCGGCGCCAGCGGCCGCTTTTTTCTCGTCGTTTCCGCCAAGAGCTTTCGCCAATTGCAGACACCGGGCTTTTATGCAGGCAAACTCGATAACATCGAACAGGATGTAGTCCTCGAGCCCGAGTGGGTCCGCCAGTCCATTGTCGTCACTGCGACCGGCATTCCCACTCCTCAGCCGCAGACCAGCGCGGCTACCAGCGTGCTCGGCCCCCTCGATCTCGTCCTCCAGGATGACATGGCAAGCTCGCTCCGCCTCATGCCCGGCACTTCGGCAGTCCAGATCGGCCAGCGCGGCGCGCAGACCTCGCTCTTCATCCGAGGCGGCGATTCTGACGACAACAAGATCCTCGTCGATGGCGTCAGTGCCGGCGATCTCGGTGGCCGCTTCGACTTCGGCCCGCTCTCCACCACCGCCGTCGAAAGCGCCGAAGTCTATCGCGGCACTAACTCCAGTTTGTATGGAGCCGATGCCGCCAGCGGCGTCGTTAACTTCACCACGCCGCGCGGCACCAGCAGTTATCCCTCGATCATCTTTCACGGCGATGGTGGCAACTTCAACACATCGCGCGAAGAGCTTGAGCTAGCCGGCTCTCACAATAAGTTCGACTATCTCGGCGCATTCAGTTGGCTGCAAACTTCCAACTCGCTGCCCATGGACGAATACCACGTCGCCACATCGGTCGCGAACGTTGGATGGCAGCCCACCGGCTCTACTCAAGTCCGCGCCACCATCCGCTATGGCGTCGATGCAACCGGCGTTCCCAATGCGTGGAGCTTCTACCACATCGCCGACCAGGCCACGCAAAAAGACCAGGACATCTATCTCGGCGCATCCATCGATAACCAAACCACCGCATCGCTGCACAACATGGTTCGCTACAATCTGACCCGCAAGCGCGAACAATTTTCGTTGTGGGATCAGCGGGGCAGCGGGTTCTTCGATGCTTATGGCGACAGCCTCGGCGACCTCGTCACCATCACCGGCGCCAATGGTTCATCCGCCACTGGTCGCGCCGTTCTCGACTACGCCGAGACCTATCCATATCAGTACCAACTCGTCAACAATCGCGATCAACTCGCCTATCAAGGCGATTACCGCTTCACTCCTCACATCACTGCATTAGTCGGCTTTCACTTTGAAGATGAACGGGGCTCTGAGGTCGTTCCCTCTTACGCAACCAATGAGACCACCGAGCGCCAGAACTATGATTACATCGCCGCTGTTCACGGCGACTTCAAAACCAGGTTCTTCTACACCCTCGGCGGCAGCCTCGAACACTATTCGCTCTTCGGCGTGGAAACCTCACCCCGCGGCGGTGCTTCCTTCTATGTCCTCCGCCCACGCAGTGGAAAATTCAGCGGCACGCGCATCCTGTTCAACTATGGCGATGCGGTTCGCGAACCTGCGCTGACCGATCAATTTGAGTCTCTCTACCAGTTCTTTACTAGCGCCGGCATTGCGTCTACCGCGCAGCAATTGCATATCACGCCGCTTGCCGCACCGACTGCGCGCACTTATGAGGGCGGGCTCGAACAATCGTTTCTGAGCGAGCGAATCATCCTGCACGCCAACTATTTTCACAATGAATTTGGCAAGCAAATCGAGTACGTGGACAAGTACTTGCTCCCCAACCTGCTTATCAATCTCACCGCGGCTCAGCAGCAGCAACTGGCTGCGGTACTCGCACTATATCCATCTAAATACAGTTTCAGCGCCAATACTCAAGCCTTCCGCGCCCAAGGCTTTGAAACTACCGTCGAAGGCGGCATCGGGCGCAACATCTTCCTCCGCGGCGGCTACACCTATCTCGATGCGGTGGTTCAGCACTCTTTCGACAGCGATAATGAAGCCCTCACCGGCGGTTATGCACCCACTTATAACGGAACGCCCATTGGCGCGATCTCCCCGCTCATCGGTGCGCGTCCCTTCCGCCGTCCGCCCCACTCAGGCTTCATCACCGCCAGCTTGCCCTACCACGGTTTCTCTGCGCTCGCCACCGCATCGTTTGCCAGCCGAGCCGACGATTCCACCTATCTCGAATACGCCGACGCCAATGATGGCAACAGCCTCCTCTTGCCCAATCGCAATCTCGACCACGGCTTTGCCAAACTCGATCTCGGCGGCAGCTACGAGCTCTTCTCCTGGTTAGCCATCTACGGTCAGGCTGAGAATCTCACCAGCAATCAGCACATCGCCCCCATCGGCTACGTCAGCCTGCCCATGAACTTCCGCGCCGGCCTCCGCATTCAATGGAGCAAGAACACCAACCGCTAATTGCCCCTCACCCAGAGGCCAACCTTCTGTGCGATGCGTCCACGACCGTCGCACATTCCTCCTCCGCAAAAGGGGCGGGCCTGAGCAAAACTGTCTCCAATCCACAACTCCACGTGCAGCACAAATGAGGAAATCTCTGCGAAACGTCCTTTAATTCACAAACACGAACAATATTTTCCATGCCACGAATACAAACTCGCGAATTCCAGCCAGGAATCTACTTTAGCTATATGTTTCGATCCCATCAATACCGATAATCTATTCAAATTCGATCCCGGATCTTTTGCCAGTTGAACTTGAGGAAGCGATCGTCTTTCGAGGTGTCCCTGATGTGCTCGAAGTGTCAGTCTGAGGCTCTTTGTACCGTTCCCGCGGAAGTTAGACTGTATCGCAACAGCCCCCGCACGCTCAGCCACCCTCCCATGTCACCCTCGCCCGACATCCGCATCTGCCTCGATTGCGGCTGGTCCGAATTCTCTATCCCTCAATCCTGGCTCTCCGCCGGCTGGCTTCGCTCCATGCGACCCAACCAACCCGTTTCCATCTCCACCAAAGCTCGCGCCGTCTCCTAAACTCACTGGCCCCTCACGACCGTCCCGCCCTTGCTCACATCTACTTGTGACGCCGCGCATATACACCGCACCGATTCAGGATTTGCATCGTGGCCGAGTTGATTAGGTTGGAAGGAAAGTTCCCAAGCCAACCCGTCGACGGGAGGGCTCCCATGTCAAAATCTCGCTCCATCTCGCAGAAAATCGCAACAACCTCGCCCATCCTCAACCCCCGCAGAAGTTTGCAACTGCTATTGATACTTGTATGTCTGGGCTCGGCCGTAGCCATGGCTTGTCCGCCCTGGATGCGCGCCCACATCGCTGGCGGTAGTGGGTACACCATCCCCACCGCCATTAAGGTCGCCCCCAACAACGACTACTATGTCACCGGGCAAACCATTCCCAATGCGAGCTTGCCGGCAACCGCCTCTACTGCCTATGGCGGATCGGATATTTTCCTGGCCAAATTCGCAGCCTCGGGAAAACTGATTTGGAGCATCCAAGCAGGCGGCCCCGAAGATGACAAAGGCGCAGGGCTCGATATCGACTCGCAGGGAAATGTCTATGTCACAGGAACATTCACAGATAGCGCGTACTTCCCGTCCGTCGACAACTCTGTCGCCCCACTCGTTACGGGCTTGGGCCAAACCATCTTTCTCGCGAAATACACCCCTGCTGGCAATCTTGTCTGGGTCGAGACCGGCGTTGTCTCCTATAGCGGTGCAACCAATGGAGGCTATGGTGTTGCTGTCGATCCTGCCGGCAGCGCCCTCTACCTCACCGCGGTGAGCCAGGGAAACACCACCTTCTCCTCGCAGAACGGAATCACCGGCACCGTCTCCGGAGTTGGAACATGGCACATGGTCGTTGCCAAGTTCGATCTCGCGGGTGACTTCCAATGGGCCCAAACCAACGAGTCCGGCCCCAACAGCGTTCCCGGCGCCATCGCCGTTGATGGTCGAGGCAGTGTCTACATCACCGGTTGGCTTGAGGATGAAACCACTTTCTCGAGCACCAACGGAAAAGACATCGCCATCACAGGCTTCAGTCCCGCTCAAATCAATACCGACTATCCGGACGACGCTTTTCTCGTCAAGTATGACTCCAACGGCAATGCCAAATGGGTAAACCACATCGGCGGATACAAAGGCATGGGCAATGCACTCGCCATTAGCCCATCCGGCGAAATCACCCTCGTCGGCTTTATCGGCAACGTCAACTATCTATCTCCATCCGACGCGAAAACCCTCGCAACCTCTCACTCTCCGTACAAAACGTTTAGTCTCGGTGGTGGCTATTTCACCGATCCTTACAATCCTGACGTCGTAATCGCCACTTACGATAACGCCGGTCAATTGAAGAGAGCCATCCGTTACGGCAGCAGCAACGACGAGGTAGCCAACGGCGCAGCCTACGATGCAAAGGGCAACCTATATATCGTCGGTCTCTCCAGGTCGGGATCGGCCCAACCAACACTCTTCGTGCAGAAGTATTCAGACAGCAAATTGCTCTGGCAGCAGAAAGCCCAAAATGCGGGAATCTGGAATGAGCAGGGAACTACGCCCACAATCTCACTTAGCCCTTCCGGTCACATCTATGTCGCCGGCAGTTTCACCGGCATCGCAAAATTCGGCACCATCGATCTGTCCGCCATCGGTTCAACAGATATGTTCGTCGCTGAACTAGCCCACGAATAACTCGTTTGATCAATCCCAACAAAAAGGACCCCCAGCCAAAGCCGGGGGTCTTTTTGTACTGTACGGTATTTGCGCCATTTGACGCAGTTGGCCGCACCGCAGGTGTGGTTGATTCTTAGTACATGCCGTCCATACCGCCGCCGCCGTGGCCGCCGCCTGCCGGAGCACCCTTCGGCTCAGGCAATTCGACAACCAGTGCTTCGGTGGTGAGCAACAAACCAGCGATCGAAGCCGCGTTCTGCAGCGCCGTGCGGGTTACCTTGGTCGGATCGATGACGCCGGCCTTCACCAGGTCTTCGAAGATTCCGGTCGCAGCGTTGTAGCCATAATGCGGTTCATTCGACTCCAGAACCTTGGCCACTACAACCGCACCCTCTTCGCCGGCATTGGCAACAATCTGCCGCAACGGCTCTTCGAGTGAACGGCGAACAATCTGTGCGCCGATCTTTTCGTCGCCTTCGAGCGTCTTGATCAGGGCGTCAACCGCGGGAATGGAGCGAACCAGCGCCACGCCGCCGCCGGGGACGATGCCTTCCTCGACTGCTGCACGTGTCGCATGCAACGCATCCTCAACGCGAGCCTTCTTTTCCTTCAGCTCGGTCTCGGTAGCCGCGCCAACCTTGATGATGGCAACGCCGCCCACCAGCTTGGCCAACCGCTCCTGCAGCTTTTCCTTGTCGTAGTCAGAGGTGGTCTTCTCGATCTGCGAACGGATTTCCTTCACGCGGCCGTCGATGTCCGTCGTCTTGCCCGAACCGTCAACAATCGTCGTGTTGTCCTTGTCGATCGTGATCCGCTTGGCGCGGCCCAGATCCTCGAGCTTCACGCCTTCCAGCTTGATGCCCAAGTCTTCTGTAATGGCCTTGCCGCCGGTCAAAATCGCGATGTCGCCCAGGATCGACTTACGGCGATCGCCGAAGCCAGGAGCCTTCACCGCAGCCACATTCAGCGTGCCGCGCAGCTTGTTCACGACCAAGGTCGCCAACGCTTCGCCTTCCACGTCTTCCGCAATGATCAAGAGCGGCTTGCCGCCACGGGCCACTTGCTCCAATAGGGGCAACAGGTCCTTCATCGCGCTGATTTTCTTCTCGTAGATCAGGATGTACGGTTCTTCCAGAACCACTTCCAGGCGCTCTGCATCCGTCACGAAATAGGGGCTCAGGTAGCCGCGATCAAACTGCATTCCGTCCACGGTCTCGAGGCCGGTGTGCATGGTCTTCGATTCTTCAATCGTGATCACGCCATCCTTGCCGACAACCTTCACTGCATGCGCGATGATGTCGCCGATTTCCTGGTCGCCGTTGGCCGAAATCGCACCAACCTGCGCCACGGAACCCTCATTCACAGCCTGCGAAAGCTTGCCCAGTGCGCCCTGTTCGGTCCACTTGCCGTCCTTGTCGCGTGCGCCGATGATCGTTACCACGGCCTTGTCGATGCCGCGCTTCAACGCCGTCGGATTCGCACCCGCAGCCACCGTCTTCACGCCCTCGCGGAAGATAGCCTGCGCCAACACGGTCGCCGTCGTGGTTCCGTCGCCGGCCACGTCAGAGGTCTTCGAAGCAACTTCACGCACCAACTGTGCGCCCACGTTCTCCAGCGGATCCTTCAGGTCAATCTCTTTGGCCACCGTCACGCCGTCCTTGGTGATAGTGGGCGAACCAAACTTCTTCTCAATTACAACGTTGCGGCCCTTGGGTCCCAACGTCGCCTTAACTGCATCCGCCAGCGTGTTCACGCCGCGCAGGATAGCCTGACGGGATTCCTCACCGTGCAAAATCTGCTTTGCCATGCTCTTCTCCTAATAGGTTTCAGGGGTCAGGGATCAGGGATCAGTTCTTCCTGTCCGTCAACCCGCATCCAAACTCATTGATCCATTCATTTAAGAAGCGCTTCGAAGATTCCCGGCCTCGGAGTAATGGGGTTGTTTTTGACCCCTGACCCCTGATCCCTGAAACCTGTCTTCCGCTACTTCTTAACGATTCCCAGAACTTCCTCTTCGCGCATGATCAGAAACTCTTCGCCGTCGATCTTGATCTCGGTGCCAGAGTACTTGCCGAAAAGAATCTTGTCCCCCGCCTTCACATCAAGCGGGAATACCTTGCCTTCGTCGTTCGACTTGCCCTTGCCCACGGCGATCACTTCGCCTTCCTGGGGCTTTTCCTTGGCGCTGTCCGGAATGATGATGCCACCACGGACGGTCTCTCCCTCTTCCAAACGGCGGACGAGGATACGGTCATGAAGCGGGGTGAACGTAGTTGTTACCGTAGATGCTGCCATTGCTTCGCTTCTCCTTCACGCGCACTCAGGGTTGAGCCCCAAACGCGTGTTTTGGTACTTAAATTGGCTGAGAATTCTTGGACTGCGGCCCCAAAAGCAGGGCAGCGGATTAACATTAATTAGTTCCACCAGCAGCGGTTTAGCACTCTCGCCTTCCAATTGCTAACATAGGCCGTGAGCCTTACCTTGTCAAGTTGTGGAAATTAAATCTGAGTGAATCGCGCTCATATTAGAGGGGCAGGTTTCAGGGGTCAGGGATCAGAAGGCCCGTCGAGCGTAAATCATCAGCTCGACAGGCTGCGGAATTCGATCCGTGAAGGGAAATAGCCTCAGCACGTAGATCAAAACTGACCCCTGATCCCTGACCCCTGATCCCTCACCCCTGCTCTCTGACCCCTGCTCTTCGCGTAGAATGATCTCCATGCTTCGTCGTTCGTTAATCCGTTCTGCCGCTGTCGTGGCCGCCTCAGTTTTGGTCATCGCGTTATTGACCAGTGCCCATTCTCAAGACACCTCCAAGCGCGGCCGCAAGTACAAATCTCCTCCCCAGACAGCACGTATCGAGGTCTCCATCCTCCGCGACGGCAGCGGCAAGCCCATTGAGAATGCCTCCGTCATCTTTCATCCGATGGAAGGCGAGCACGACAAGGGCAACATGGAGTTGAAGACCAACGAAGACGGCAAGACCATCATCGACGTGCTTCCCATCGGCGGCACGGTGCGCCTCCAGGTCATCGCCAAGGGCTTCCAGACCTACGGACAGGATTACAAAGTCGACAAGGCCGAAATGGCCATTGAAGTTCGCATGAAGCGACCCGGCGAGCAATATTCGGTCTACAAGCATCAAGACGACAAGCCCAAGGACGACCAGAAGCCACCCCAAAACTAGGCATCCTGTCTCAATATCAGCGGGTGCCCCCGGTCTCGCTTTTGAGACCGGGGAATGACCAATCCAAACCTCACCGTACATGACATCCCAACCACTCACCAACAAATCCGCCCTCATCACCGGAGCCGCCAAGCGCATCGGCTGTGAAATCGCCCTCACCCTCGCCCGTGCCGGAGCCGACATCACCATCACCTACAACACCTCCGCAACCCAGGCCGCCGAAACCGTCCGCGAAATCGAATCCCTCGGCCGCCGCGCCCAGGCCGTTGCATGTGATGTCCGCTCCGAAGCATCCGTCCACGCCGCCGTCCAATCCGCTGCCGCCTTTCACGGACATCTCCACATTCTCATCAACAACGCCGCTATCTTCGAGAGCGCTCCCCTCGATCGCCTTACTGTTGCCCAATGGGACGCCATCTTTGAAACCAACACCCGCGGCCCTTTCCTGCTCTCGCGCGAAGCCCTCCCTCACCTCCGCGTCGCCGCAGGAAAAATCGTCAACATCGGTTCGCTCGGCGGCCTCGAACCATGGGCCACCCACGCCCACTACTGCTCCTCCAAAGCCGCTCTCCACATGCTCACCCAATGCATGGCCAAAGCCTTTGCCCCTGAAGTCTCCGTGAACGCCGTCGCTCCCGGCCGCATCGAGATGGACGACCACACCGCCCAGGAAGCTCTTCACTTCGCCGCCATAACGCCCCTGCGCCGCAACGGTACTCCCGACGACGTTGCCCAGGCCGTCTTATTTCTCGTTGCCCAATCCACTTTCATAACCGGCCAAATCCTTACCGTCGACGGCGGCCTGGGCCTCTAACTCTGACGTGATTCGCAGGCAAGTGGGTGCCCCATCCATTCCGCGTTTTGTGCGGAAAGGGTGGGAGACCGTGACACTATTTGAAGGCCGATTCATAGGGCAATCGCATTTGGAGTTTTCCAAGTTTCGACTGTGTCATTCTGAGCGAACGGGGCCCCGAACGTCCTTCAGTTCGGGGGTGGTGAGCGAAGAATCTGCTGTTGTTCTGCGCCGTACTCTGCCTGAAAACACCGTATGC
>Ga0224528_1000240_pt1 | contig 46415 bp, 37 predicted proteins | sample CBST25metaG_2_FD_179888 | JGI IMG/M metagenome (GOLD analysis project Ga0224528, IMG submission 179888) | Peat soil microbial communities from Stordalen Mire, Sweden - C.B.S.T25 | ecosystem: Environmental > Terrestrial > Soil > Wetlands > Peat | place: Sweden: Norrbotten County, Stordalen Mire...
CGGCTGGCTCTACACCGGCGACCTGATGCGCCGCGACCAGGACGGCTACTATTACTTTCTCGGCCGCGGCGACGACGTGATCAATGTCGCCGGCGAAAAAGTTCACCCCAAGGAAGTGGAAGATCTGCTGCTTCGTCACGACAACATCCGCGATGCCTGTGTGGTTCCGGCCCCGCATCCCGACAAGGGCGCCGTGCCGGTTGCCTTTGTCTGCGAACGAACCCCCGGCGCAAGCACCGAGCAGCAGTTGAAGCAATATGCGCTCAGAGAAGGCGCGGCCTTCGCTCATCCCCGCCGCATCATTTTCGTTGACCAGTTGCCGCTCGGCTCGACAGGAAAGCTGGATCGCACCGCCCTGAAAGAGCGGGCGCGGTTGCTCGATCTGCCGCTCAAAGGAGGCTCCGTTGCCTGACAACGATTCGCACCTCTCGCCCTTTCATCGCTTTCTCGGCTTCAGGGTCGTTCATGCCGGCAGTGGCCGCGCCGAGTTGCATCTACCTTACAAGGATGAGTTGCTGCGCGTGGATGGCTCAGACTGGATTCACGGCGGAGTGATTGCCAGCCTCATTGACATCGCGGCCAATGTCGCCGTTGCATCTCAGGTTGGTCACGGAGTGCCGACGGTCGATTTTCGAGTAGACTATCTCAGACCTTCGCGCGGCTCACTCACCGCGCGGGCCACAACGCTGCGCGCCGGGCGGTCGCTGGCCGTTGCCGATGTCGAGATAGAAGACGCCAGTGGGCGGGTCACCGCCATGGGCCGCGCACTGTTTGCGCTGGGCACGGAGAGCGCGCAGAACAGCGAGGTCAAAGAATGAGCGACGACGTTGCGTTGAACGAGATCGGAGTTTTGCGACGCCGCGAAATCGAGGCGCGCATTCTGGCTCCGGTGATTGATGCCCTGGCAGAGGTCTTTGGCAGGCAAAAGGTGCTGGAGGTTGCCGAGCGGGCGATTGCCGGCATCGCCCGCCAGCAGGGTCGCGAACTGGCCGCGCAACTCAACGACAACAGCCTCGTGGCCTACGGTAAATCCATTGAGCCCTGGACCCGCGGCGGCTCACTCGAACTGCGCATTCTCGACCAGTCAGGCGAAAGTTTGAGCTTTGATGTGACGCGCTGCAAATATGCCGAACTCTATCGCGAGTTAGGAATTGAAGAGCTGGGCGGAGTTTTATCGTGCAGCCGCGATGCCGCCTTTGTCGAGGGCTTCAATGCCGAGATTCACCTGGAGCGTGCCCAGACCATTCTGCAAGGCGCGACGCATTGCGACTTTCGATATTCCAGTCAGAGCGGCAAACCGTGAGCAGCCGCGCTCAGACGCGCTGATGGTGCAGCGCAAGCCATTGACGTGGGGCCACGCCAAAGTGGCGCTTGAAGACAACAGCGAAATTGGCCGCGTACTCATAGCCAACCGCGAAGCCAATCTCGGCCACCGATTCGGAGCCCTGCTGCAACATATGCGCCGCTCGTTCCATGCGGCAGCGCTTGACAAACTCATAGATTGATTCTCCGGTTACAGCCTTGAAGTCCGCCTTGAGCTTGGTTTGGCTGACGCCGATCATCCGCGCCAGTGCGTTGATTTGCGGCGGCGAGGCCAGCTCTTGCATCAAAATCCGCTGTGCCTCGCGCACTCTGCGCAAGTCGGTGGCCTGCAAGCCGGTCTTCATGCGCGCCCCGTCACGCCGGTTCATCATCTCTTGCATCGCGTTGCAAAGAATCTCTTGCATCTTGCATTCCAGATAGAAGGGCTGGATGCGCGACGAGTAGCGAAAGCGGAGCTGAAAGAGATCGCGGATGGTGCTTTGCAAGTTAGGCATGGCGGGCAGATGACGCGATACCGGACGTCCCTTGATCCGGCTCAATTCATGAAAGGGCGCGGGCAGTTCCTCGCCCAGCATTTTTTGAAACTTGGTGAGCAGTGACGGGCGGCAGTGCAGAACAATGAACTCCGTATCGATGCCGCCGCGCACCACATATCCGTTGTTGGTGTGCATCGGATAGACCGACAGTACCGAGGCCGGCCCACGCAGATCAAGCTGCGAATCAGGATGCGAGATCTCTCCGCTCAGCAGCAGGCGAATCTTGAAGGCCGCCGAGGGGCCCGGGATATCGATCCATGTGTCGCGCGCATACCGCGCCTTGGTCCACGAGATCGCAACGTCATTCGAGAGCCGTTGAAACTCCCAGTAGCCCTCGCCCTCTTCCTCGCGCAAGAATTGGCGGAAGACAATTTCTCTTGGCCAGCGCGGCGCCTGCCGGGAATGGAACCCGCTGCTCCCGCCCTCCAGACTGCGCGCCTCAATCGCGCCATTCGCGCCTGGATCAATCTCAAGCCGGCGCGCGGGCGCGCTTTGAAACAGCGCGTCCAATGCATCCGCGGTCATCCCCACCAAAGGCATGGGAGCCGGGACAAAATTCAGCGGAGCAGGAAAAGAAGACACAATCCGCCTCCATTACATGCCGGAAAATTCAGGTTGAAAATAAGGGATTCACTACATTCAAGAGCGCACAGCCACCGGGAGGCAGCGACAACAGGCTCGGTTGTGCAAGATAATGCCCATCCCTATTCAATAGCGCAATTCCTGCTTGAAGTCAATCAATATAATTTTGTGCTTCTGGTTCACTCCCAGGTGCCCAAAAGCGAGGCACCTGGGGCACCCGCAGTTACTACTTCAAGCGGTCAGAGACCAGAGTAAACCCAACTTAGGCATTCGCTGGTTGACACTTCGGGCTCATTTCTCCGTCAGAGTAAAGTCATTTATCAATTTCCTGACACTCCTCACCTAACTTCCAAGAATTCATCCTGACACTTGTGGAGGTATAACCATGACCGGTCAGCGGATCGGCTATCGGCGTGTTTCAACTATCGACCAAAATACAGCTCGCCAGCTTGATGGCATCCTCATCGACAAAGTCTTCGAAGACAAGGCGAGCGGGAAAAACACGGCGCGTCCTCAATTGCAAGCCGCACTCGAATTCTGCCGCGAGGGTGGCGCGCTGGTTGTGCACTCCATGGATCGGCTGGCTCGCAACCTCACCGATCTTCGCCTTCTGGTCAAGGAACTGACAAACAGAGGCGTCGCGGTTCAATTCATCAAAGAATCCCTGACCTTCACCGGAGAAGACTTGAGCCGGTCACGCTGATCCAGGCGATGGTTTGCCGCACCTCGAACTGCAAAAAAATGCCACAATCTGGATCATCATCTCCTGCGCATCCTGTGCGTTTTATGCGGCTTTCAAGATAAACGCGCTTACGCTTGGCATAAAAAACACGCGCGCTGGAGGCACTTGCTATTTGTGCTATTGCTTGGAGACGTCCCATCCATCACTATCTATTTGGTGGTGCGTTGGGCGAGGATTGCAAACTGTGCAGGCGGATATGCTCCGCGTGATGCGGTCAGTTCGGCAGAAAATTTATGCGCTCGATGGCTTGCCCCAGTGGTCCCCTTTTACTCCGCCCTTGACCGCAGCCCAAAGGATTGTGGCCACGAAAACGACAAAGGATGTTCCTGGGCCGTTGTCGGATTGTCGGAAATTATGCCTTCACAGGCTGTAAAGAGTGTGAAAAATGTAAAATGTGCACACATCTTGTCGGAAGCCCGACAACTGCAATCTCTTGGCTCTTTAGTATGTTATTGATTTTGCTTGGGTTAATGCGGAACGCTGGCGGAGAGAGGGGGATTCGAACCCCCGATAGAGATTTTAGTCCCTATAACGGTTTAGCAAACCGCCGCCTTCAGCCACTCGGCCATCTCTCCGCGTCTCTGAGAATTATACCGGAAGCCGGGCAAGTGGTGGGGCGAAACCGCGAATCGTCATGAATTGTCCGTTTTCGCGGTGCATTTTTTATTGTGGCGGGGGCGCGCCAGTCCCCTGACTGCTTGAATTTGCGCCTTTCTCCCTCGGCACGGCAACGAATCAGCGCCGAGGGCGGGGCGTCCTGATTTCGATTTGTCCCTTATGGCGTTTTTTGAGCTGAGCACCGAGCAGGAACGGCAAGGATTGATCCTGTGCCTAAGCACAACCACCCCGAGCAGCCTCCATTCCGCGGTTCATGCGGAATGGAGGGGCTGCCACAAAGCCAGCGTTTCGTGCCAGATCCATCAGGCGCGCACCACGGGAAAAATCGTCAGCCGCAGATGGGTCGCGCCATAGGGAATCAGGGTGACCCGCTCGACGCGCTCGCTGATCTTGCTGGCGCTCAGCTCGGGCAGGGGCGGGGTGAATTTTTGCTGGGGATTTTCTGGATTGACTTGCAGCTCCCAGTCCTCGATTTTGCGAACGGGCACACTCAGCGTGGTGGCAGGATTCTGCCATGGATCATCGGCCTGCGCGGCGGTGAGGGGCACTCTGTTCACTTTGATTTCGCTTTCTGGCTTGGCCGAATCGAGCGCGATGCCATAATTCCACGCGCTTTCGGGAGTCGCTTCCCAACTGGGAAACTCCTCGGTGGTGTACTTGGGCTCGACGCGGCTGCTCCACTTGGCCTTGATGGGCAGGGAGTAAACCAGCGGCCCGCGCTCCACGCCCAAGCCATTCTGCGGCCAGCGAGTTACAGCAACCTTCATGGGCAGCGTGAGAGTTACCTGGTCGCCAGGGTTGAAGGTGCGGCGCAAAACCACAAAGCCGCGTTCGGTGCGCGGCGCGGCAATTGCCGCGCCGTTGAGCGTGACGCGCGGCGCGGAGCACCAGCCGGGAATCCTGAGCGAAAGCGGAAATGTTATGGGGCGCTCGGCGTCGATCTTGAAGTGAATCTCTTCGTCGAATGGATAACTCGTGGTCTGCGTAATCTCGACGGGATGATTTTCGACGCCAGCCGTGGTCTTTACTTTGGACGGGCCATAAAGAACAGCGGCCAACCCGTTGTCGGCGTCTTTCATCCACATGCGAATCACATAATTTGGAAAGAGACGGTGAACATTTCCAGCGCAGCAGGCGCCGGCTTTTCCGGGATTGGGCTGATAGGCCATCAGAAATCCACCAATCGCCATTTCGTTGTGGTCGGAGTCAAGCGTGGCCAGAAACTGGTTGGCGCAGGAGAAGTATTGCAGCGCCTTCCAGTCGTTCTTGATGGCGCCGGGGCCAGCGTTGAAGCAAGCGCGCTCGACGCGATCAGCCCACACCGCCTGGCCGGTGGCGATGAGCAGATGGCCCCATGACCAGGCATGATCGGAGATGTCGCAGGTTTCGTGCGAATCGAGCGAGGTGCGGTTGCGATATTCCTCCGAGGTGGAGGGAATGCCATCGATCAGCATGTGATGATCGAAGATGCGCCGCTGCGCGGCCAAGGCAAAGTTGAGATACTCCTGCTTGCCGGTGTAGCGATAAAGAATCGCCGATTGCTTGGCTACCTCGATATAAGTCACGCCGTGCGCGTCAATGGGCGCGGCAGAGTCAACGCGCAGCTCGGATAAGTCGCCGTGCTCGTGATCGCCGGCAACCTTGAGAAAATCGCGCCAAGTATCCTCGGCCAGTTTCAGCAATCGAGGGTCGCCGCTGCGCTCATAACACCATAGGATCGATTCCAGGTTGATGATGTTACGAATCGGGCCGGAGTAGGATGCCTTGTCCGAAAGATAATGCTTGCGCATGGCCTCGACAATGCTTTGCACAACCGCGTCGCGCTGAGGCAGCTCAGCATCACTGAGCGCCGAGAGGCCACGAAAGAAAAGCGCGTGAGGCCAGCGATGAAAGTCGGGCTCGGGGCTCTCGGTATATTTGGGGCCGAGATAGCCGTTGGACGCGGCGTGGGTCAAGGTGTAGTCAATGTACGTCCGCACCTGCGCGGTGAGTTGCGCATCCTGCATGACCAAAGCCAGGCGCGTGGCTCCGTCAAGCCAATAGGCCTTCTGCTCCCACGGCCACCAGGATTCAGCCGTCTCCTCGCCGGCCCAATAAGGCTGGGTAAATGGAATGGAGACCTGGGTAAGTTTTGAGCCAAGCTGCTCAACTTCTTTTTGCATGTAGCCGCGCAGCCATCCCTCGGGCCGCACCGCCCCAGGCGGCAAAGGCCGCAGCGCCGCATACGAGCGCACCGCGGGCTCGGCGGCCGCGCCCTGGGCCGTCTGTCTAGCGCCTGTCAGGGCCGCGGAACTCATCAAGGCCGAGCCAATGAATTCGCGGCGACTCACGGCGTTTTCCGCATCACACAGATGATTTTCCATCGCAACCTCATTCTCCGTGTTTTCCATAGCGTATCGACCAAGCTCTCAAGCCGGCCTCCCGGCTTTCGACTCTTGGTGCCAAGGGCGCATGGACAACCTCGGAGTGGGACAATTATAACGTTTCAATCGCGCAATGTGGAACCCAAAGAAAATACCCCTGGCAGCTCGCTTGCCTGCCCTCGCCGCACCGAGGCAGCATCAGTCCAAGAGGGACAACGACGTCAGGGTGAATCCGCCTCGGCAATCGTTGTAGGATGGGCTGGTGGATCAATCTGATCAATCTGCCTGAGGAGGATCAAAAAAGTGACGGGAAGCTGGAAGACAAGGTTGTATTGCGCGCTGCTGGCGGGGGCGATGGGTGCGCCCTGTGTGGCGCTGGGGCAGTTGGCGCTTCCCGATGCCGCGGCGCAGGCCGCGCCCAACCTGCTGACTGATCCGGCAGCGAAACCGGGCAAGATTCTGCTTTATGACCTGGAGGCGCGCTTTGCCAAAGACGTGGCGGCGCGTGGCGGAGCGGGATTTGCCGAGTGGTTTGCCGACGACAGCGTGTTGCTGGGCAACGGCGAAGCACCGGTGGTGGGGCGCGTGGCGATTGCCCGCTTTGCCAGTTGGCTGGCCAAGGATTATCAACTGAGCTGGACGCCGACCGACGCGGTGATGGGCCCATCGGGCGACGTGGGCTACACCTGGAGCCACTACGAGGGGCACAGCAAAGATGCCAACGGCTACCCGGTTGTCGTGTCGGGGCGCTTTATCACCATCTGGCGCAAACAGGCCGATGGAAGCTGGAAGGTGGCGCTGGAGGCTGGCGCCAACGAGCCGGCGGCGACAGATTGCTGCAAGGTGACGCCGGGAAAGTGAGTGGCTGCGCATTCCGTCTCCTGTTGATGGAGAGGTATCCCACCCTAGCCGCAAAAACAAAGACGCGGCGAGGGTGGGGCACCCAGACTCTGTGCTCCTGAGCAAAATGCGCTAGGCGCGAAAAGCCCGCGCGAAGCCGGGGATGGATTTCTCGATGCGGCCGATGGGAATAGTGAGCGAAAGGCGAATGTAGCCGGAGCGGCCAAAGCCCGTGCCGGGAACTGCGAGAACGCCCTCGGCGGCGAGGCGCTGGCTGAAGGCAATGTCGTCTGCGATGGGCGTTTTGAGAAAGATGTAAAAGGATCCCTCGGGGCGGCGAACGTCGTAGCCTATTTTTTCCAGCCCGTCGCAGAGCACGTTGCGCTTGTGCTCGTAGGGCGCGGGGTCGATGGTCTCGTCAATGGTTTCGGTCAGCACCCGCTGCCAAATGGCGGGGGCGTTGATAAAGCCGAGGGTGCGATTGGCAAAGACGCAGGCGCTACGCAGGTTGACCAGATCGTCAAGTTCGGGCGAAAGCGCCAGGTAGCCAATGCGCTCGCCGGGCAGGCCCAGCGACTTGGACCACGAGTTGCAAATGGCCGTGCTGGAGATGAACGAAGCCACCTCGGGTTGACGCTTGCCATCAAAAACAAAATACTTGTAAGGCTCGTCGCTGATGACAACGATGGACTGGCCGACGCTGGCCAGCATCGCATCCAGCTCACGCAGGGTGCTTTCGGGATAAACGCGGCCAGTGGGATTGTTGGGCGTGTTGAGCAGAATGGCGCGGGTGCGGGGGGTGATAGCCGCGCGGATGCGCTCGACGTCGGGCAGGAAAGTTTCGTCGGTATCCACCATAACCGTGCGCCCGCCGTGATTTGAGATATAAAACGGATACTCGGGGAAAAACGGCTTGAGCACGATCACTTCGTCGCCAAGATCAAGAATCGATTTCAGAATCACGTTGCATGCGCCGGCCGAACCGATGGTCATGAAGATGTCTTCGGCGGTGAAGGCGCGGCCAGTTTCGCGGCGCAGCTTGTTGGCGACGGCTTCGCGAGCCTCGGCATAGCCGGGATTGGGCATGTAGCCGTGCATTCCCGGGCGATCACTGGCGGCGATGCGGCGCAGGGCGGCAAGCACGGCGGCGGGCGGCTCAACATCGGGATTGCCCAGCGAAAAATCGAAGACGGCGTCAGCACCGCGCTCGCGCTTCAGGCGCACTCCCTCCTCAAACATGCGGCGTATCCAGGAGGAGTTTTCAATCTGATGGGCGATGGTTTTTGATACAGGCATGTGAGCTAATCCTTGAGCAGTTCGTCGGTGGCCAGCAGGTTGATGCCCGCCTTTTGCAGATAGTTGATGGCCGCGTCGGGATCGTTGAAGCGGAAGATGAGAATTGCCATGCCGCCGCGCAGATCGGGAAAGGCGTACATGTATTCGATGTTGATGCCGCTGCCATCGAGCGCGGCCAGCAGATCGGCCAGGCCACCGGGATGGTCGGGCACTTCAACGGCCAGCACCTCGGTCAGCTTGACGACATATTCATGCGCTTGCAGGATGGCCGCGGCCTTTTCCCAATCAGCAACGATCATGCGCACAATGCCATACTGCTGCGTGTCGGCGAGGAAGAGGGCGCGAATATCAATGCCCTCCAGCGCCAGCAAACGCATGGGCGTCGAGATGCGGCCGGGTTTGTTTTCGGCAAACAACGAGAGCTGCTGAATCTTCATGATCTCCGCCTGTCGATGACGCGTTTGGCTTTGCCCTCGCTACGCTCGATAGAATACGCCTCGACCAGCGCGACGCGCACACGAATTCCCAACACTCGATCGAGCGCGCATTGCAGCTTTTCATGCAGCTCCTGCATGGCTCCGATCTTGTCGTTGAACATTTGCGGCGTGACTTCGACCTGCACTTCCATCTGATCGAGGCCCGAGGAGCGGGTGAGCACGATTTGGTAATGAGGCAGTGTGCCCTCAATCTGCAAGAGCGCCGACTCGACCTGCGAGGGGAATACATTGACGCCGCGAATGATCAACATGTCATCACTGCGGCGGCCGATGCGAGCGATGCGGCGCAGGGTGCGGCCACACCGGCAGCGGCCGGTGAGGATGGTGGTGATGTCGCGCGTTCGATAGCGAATCATGGGCATGGCCTGCTTGCTCAGCGTGGTCAGCACCAATTCGCCTTCGCGACCATCGGGCAGCGGCTCGCCGGTTTCGGCGTCGATAATTTCGGGATAAAAATGATCTTCAAAAATGTGCAAGCCCTGATGATAGCGGCACTCGCAGCCCACGCCAGGGCCGATGATCTCCGAGAGGCCGTAGATGTCAAAAGCCTCGATTCCACTCATCTTCTCGATGTGAGCGCGCATGGAATCGGTCCACGGCTCGGCGCCAAAGACGCCCGCGCGTAGCGGCAATTGTTTCAAGTCAACGCCTAACTCCGCGGCGCGATCAATGAGGTGCAAAAAATAAGTGGGCGTGCAGCACATGGCGGTGACGCCAAAGTCGCGCATGAGCATGATTTGCCGGTCGGCGTGGCCACCCGATGCTGGAACGACCGTCGCGCCGAGAGCTTCAGCCCCATAGTGCGCGCCCAAGCCGCCGGTGAAGAGGCCATAGCCGTAAGCGACCTGAATAATGTCGCCGCGATGCAAGCCGCAACCGGACAGACAGCGCACCAGCACCGAAGACCATACGTCGAGATCCGCCTGTGTATACGAAACAACGATGGGCTTGCCGGTGGTTCCGCTGGAGGCGTGGAGGCGAACAATCTCCTTCATGGGGCTGGCGAAAAGACCGAAGGGATAAGTGTCGCGCAGGTCGCTCTTTTTGGTAAAGGGCAGCTTGGCAATGTCGGCGAGCGAATGAATATTGGCGGGCGTGAGGCCGCGTTCCTTCATGCGCGCGCGAAAGAGCTCGACGTGCTGACAGGCGCGTTCGACGACGGCTTGCAGACGTTGCAACTGCAAAGCGCACAGTTCATCAACCGGCGTGTAATCAGGCAGGCTGAGAGCGGGACAGTCGCTGGCGCTGGTTTCAAGAATGGTTTCTAAAGTCGCGTTCATTGTTGCCGCCCGAGAGAGAAGGATTGCAGATTGGCCTCGTGCAATTTTTCGGGCAGGTTGCGCTGAAGCGCGGCGGTCCAGGCTTCGACCGTGAAGGGCAAGTAGCGGCTGAGCACGCCGAGCAGCGCCACGTTGATGCTTTTCTTGTTGGGCAGGCGAGCTTCGTCGATCAGCGAGGGCTCGATGAGCAAGCCGCCGTGGGCCAGCGCGGAGCGATTCACCTCGATCTGGTCAGGCGCGAGGACAAGCAGAAAATCGGCTTCACCCGCGGGCACCATGGGGCTGAACACCTGCTCGCCGAAGCGCACATCGCTGGACACGGAGCCGCCGCGCTGGCTCATGCCGTGCAGTTCGCTCTTCTTGACGTCAAGGCCGGCGCTAAAGGCCACATCGGCCAGAATGTCGCTGGCTTTGATAACACCCTGACCGCCCAGGCCGGCTATGACTACATTAGTTGGCTTGCTCATTGCGCCTCTCGTTCTTGTCGTACTCGCGAATGGCGCGAGCCGCCAGCAGGCAATCACGGCGGGCAATCACGACCGAAAGCTCGGACGTGGCCAAACATTTTTCAATGAGCGCTTCAAACTCGGCAGCGGATTTGGTGGGATCGATGACGTAGACATTGGGAACGCCGAGAGTACGCGCCAGGTCTTCAAAAATCACCTTGTTGGTTTTGGCGTGGGCCAGGGTGCGGCCGGTGCCGGGATGCTCTTGCATGCCGGTCATGGCGGTGGTTCCGTTGTCGAGAATCAGCAGAACATGGCCCGTGGCGGGCGGATTGTAGACCATCTCGACCAGACCGGTAATGCCGCTGTGAACAAAGGTGCTATCGCCGATGACGCTGACCACGCGGCGGGCTTCCTCGATCGGCAGCGAGTGGCGCAAGCCCAGGCCAACGCCAATGGAGGCACCCATGCAGACCAGCGTATCCATCGCCTCGAAGGGCGGCAAAACGCCGAGCGAATAACAGCCGATGTCGCCGGCAACAATGCAGTTCATCTCATGCAGAAGGGTGTAGACGCTGCGATGCGGGCAGCCGGGGCAAAGCGCGGGCGGCTTGCCGGCAACGGGCTTGGGCTCGGGCGAAGTGTCACCTTCGAGAATGCGGCGGACGCGGGCCGTGGTCAGTTCGCCAAAGCGATACATCTCTGGCTTGCCCTCGACAACGATGCCAGCGGTGCGCGCGGCTTCAACCAAATAAGGGTCGCCTTCTTCAATCACAAAGCAGAGATCGACACTGGCGGCAAAGGCTTTCATGCGCTCGATAGGCAGCGGATAGGTCATGCCCAGCTTGAGAACGCTGGCCTCGGGAGCGGCCTCGCGAACATGCTGATACGAGATGCCCGAAGTGATGATGCCCAGCGAAGATGAGCCCTCAACGAGTTGATTGGGCCCCGCCTCGTCGTTCCATGAGGCCAGCGCGGCCAGCGTCTTGCGCAAGCGGCGATGGGCGGGCTTGGCGTAGGCAGGAATCATGACGCGCGAGGGAAAATCGTGCTCGAAGTGAGCAATGTGCGGCGGAGCGATGGGCAGGGTTCCGCGGCGCACGATGGTCTTGGAGTGGCAGACGCGGGTGGTCATGCGCAGCAGCACAGGCACCTGCCATTGCTCGGAGATTTCAATGGCGCGGAGGGTGAATTCGTAAGCCTCTTGCGAGTCGGAGGGCTCGAGCATGGGCACACCGGCAGCCAGCGCATAGCGGCGATTGTCTTGCTCGTTCTGGCTGGAGGCCATGCCGGGGTCGTCGGCCGAAACCACGATCAGAGCCCCGTCGAGCCGCGTGAGGGCAGCCGTAAACAAAACATCGGCGGCGACGTTGAGGCCCACGTGCTTCATGGTGACAATGGCGCGAGCACCAGCAAAAGAGACGCCGGCGCCAACCTCGAGCGCGACCTTTTCATTGGGCGCCCACTGAGCTTTTCCGCCCAGTTTTTCAAAGGTTTCGAGTATCTCTGTCGAAGGAGTGCCGGGATAGCCCGTACCGAGCTTTACGCCGGCGTCAAGGGCGGCCAAGGCAACCGCCTCGTCACCGCTGAGCAGTGACAACGCATTCTGCTGCTGAAGAGTATCCAAGCTGAAACCTGCGCGATCCGAATCTCGGCTTTTAGTTTACACGAGCGAATGGTGGGCTGGCGCAGGTTGTGGCGAGTCAGAATTCCGTTGAGGCGCAACGAGGAACGAAGGATGAGACAGCAACCCAAAAAACAGCGGGGTGGACGATGTAACATCGCCCACCCCTGAGTTATTCCGCCCGAAGGGCGGGGCTGCCGCACCGCAGGTGCCTAGCTCTTCTTTTCGTCCACGTCGACGTACTCGGCGTCGATCACGCCTTCGTCCTTTTTCTGCTCGGCAGCGGGTTCAGCGCTTGGCTCGGCTCCCGGAGCAGCCCCGCCCGGCGCAGCCGCCGCGTTGGCTTTGTAGAGCACCTCGGCCAGTTTATGGCTGGCGTGGGTGAGCTTTTCGTTCTGCGCGGTCAGCTCCTTCGAGGTCGGCGTACCTTCCAGCAGCTTCTTCGATTCGGCCAGAACCGTCTCCACTTCGGCCTTTTCCGGTCCCTGCATCTTGTCGCCGGATTCCTTCAGCATCTTCTCGATGTTATAGACCATGCCATCGAGCGAGTTACGCGCGTCAATCTCCTCGCGCTTCTCCTTGTCCTCGGTGGAGTGGGCCTCGGCCTCCTTGGCCATCTTCTCGACTTCGTCCTTGGAAAGACCCGAACTGGACGTGATGGTGATGCGCGTATCCTTGCCGGTCGCGTTGTCCTTGGCCGTTACGTTGAGAATGCCGTTGGCGTCGATGTCAAAGGTGACCTCGATCTGCGGCACTCCGCGCGGCGCCGGAGGAATGCCGGCCAGCTTGAATTTGCCCAGGGTGCGATTCTGCGCCGCCATGGGCCGCTCACCCTGCAAGACGTGAACCTCGACCTCGACCTGCGAATCGGCCGCTGTCGAAAAAGTCTCCGTCTTCTTGGTGGGAATTGTGGTGTTGCGCGGAATCATCGGCGTCGCCACACCGCCCAGCGTCTCAATCGACAGGGTCAGCGGGGTCACGTCGAGCAGCAGCAGATCCTTCACTTCGCCGGCCAGTACGCCTGCCTGAACCGCCGCGCCGATGGCCACCACTTCGTCGGGATTGACCCCGCGATGCGGCTCCCGGCCAAACATCTTCTTCACAATCTCCTGGATCTTGGGCATTCTTGTCTGCCCGCCCACCAGGACCACTTCGTCGATCTTGTCGATGGTGACGCCGGCGTCTTCAAGCGCCTTCTTGCAAGGCTCGAGCGAACGATCCAGCAGGTCGCCCACCAACTGTTCGAGCTTGGCCCGGGTCAGTTTCCGCACCAGGTGCTTGGGACCGGTGGCGTCAGCGGTGACGAAGGGCAGGTTGATCTCCGTCTCGATCGTCGTCGAAAGCTCGATCTTGGCCTTTTCCGCAGCATCCTTCAGCCGCTGCAGCGCCATCTCGTTGCCCTTCGAACCCAGATCCAGCCCCTGCTCCTGCTTGAACTCGCTGATCAGCCACTCGACAATGCGCTGATCCAGATTGTCGCCGCCCAGGTGGGTGTCGCCATTGGTGGACTTGACCTCAATAACGCCTTCGCCCACTTCCAAAATCGAAATATCAAACGTGCCGCCGCCAAAGTCATAGACGGCGATGGTCTCGTCCTTCTTCTTGTCAAGGCCATAGGCCAAAGCAGCCGCCGTCGGCTCGTTCACAATGCGCTTCACGTCTAGGCCGGCAATTTTGCCCGCGTCCTTGGTCGCCTGGCGCTGGGCGTCGTTGAAATAGGCCGGAACGGTGATGACCGCCTCGGTGACCGTCTCGCCCAGGTAGGCTTCGGCGCTCTTCTTCAGCTTTTGCAGGATCATCGCCGAAATCTCTGGCGGCGTGTACTCCTTGCCCTGCGCCATCACACCCACGTGATCGCCCTGCTGAATCACCTTGAACGGAACCATCTTCATCTCGTCGCTGACTTCGTCGTAACGACGGCCCATGAAGCGCTTGATGGAGAAAATGGTGTTCTCGGGATTGGTGATCGCCTGACGCTTGGCCACCTGGCCAACCAGACGCTCGCCGCTCTTGCTGAAGCCGACGACCGAGGGCGTGGTGCGAGCACCCTCTTCATTTGCAATCACTTTGGGCTCGCCGCCTTCTAAAACCGCGACGCACGAATTGGTTGTGCCCAGATCGATGCCGATAATCTTTGCCATGGTTGTTTTCCTGCCTGCTGAGAGAATTTCTGACTCTTCAAGAGTGGCACATTGAGTGAGTTGTTGTCAACATTATTTGATACTACAATCATCATCCGCAGAATTTCGCGTCAATGCTCTGTGCCCCATCCATTCCGCATTTTTGGCGGAATAGGTGGGAGAGCAAACCCGCTAGCTTGATGAGCCGAAGGCAGGGCAAACGCATCATGCAAATAAAAAGGCAAGAAATCAGGTTTTGAAAGGGCACGGATTTATCCGTGCCGTCCAATGCCTCCTCAATTGGTGGCCTTTACAGGCTGCGGAAAAACTCAAAATTTTAGGCCAATAAGGAAAAAACATCCCTCAGGGCCTAAAGGCCGCGTTGATTCTAGGCGGTTTACGGCACGACTAAAGTCGTGCCCTTTCAAAAAAACGCGCGATTCAGAGTTTTTCCGCAGTCTGTTTAGGCCCTGAGGAATGTATTTTCTGTCCCAAACCTTCCCTCAGAGGCTGAAGCCCGGCATATTTCTCTCTTTTGCGGCACGGATAAATCCGTGCCCTTTCAAAACTGGAGAGGATGCGTTTGCCCGGACTTATTGGGCCGAAGGCCGTCCGCCCACTGCGAGTGGCCGGGGTGGGGTTTATCCTGAAGGGTGATCCCGACTCCAGTTCCAGCCCCCAAGCCTCCTTTTCGCCGCCGCCTGCTCGCATTTTTCCGCTGGTCTTTTCTGATTCTGGCGCTGCTTTGGTGTGTTGCCGCCCTGCTTTTGGTGGCTGCCCGGTGGATTGATCCGCCGACGACCGCCCTGCAAGCCGAGCGCCGCCTTCAGTCCTGGATCCATCAGACGCCTTATACCAAGCACTACAACTTCATTCCGCTCAGCCACATGTCGCCCAATCTGCCACATGCGGTAGTAGCCGCCGAGGACGCGCGCTTCTATAAGCATCACGGTTTTGACTGGCACGCCATCCAACTGGCCGCCGAGGAAGATATGGAGGGCGACCGCACCCGCGGGGGCTCGACTCTGACGCAGCAGCTTGTAAAGAACCTGTTTTTTGGCACCAATCGCTCGATCTTGCGCAAGGCAGCCGAGGCCAGCCTGGTTCCGGTGGCGGAGCTGGTTCTGGGCAAGCAGCGCATTTTGGAGCTTTATCTCAACGTGGTCGAATGGGGGCCGGGAATTTATGGCGTCGACGCGGCCTGCCGCTTTCACGACAAAAGCTCGGCCAGCGCGGTTGACCGCCAGCAGGCGGCGCGGCTGGCCGCCGTGCTGCCCGCTCCGCTCAAGCGGCGGCCAGAGCGGATGAACAGCTACAGCGCCGTGATTCTGCGCCGAATGCGTCAAATGGGCTGGTAAGGCCGCGCGGCGAAGGCAAATCTCGATATTTGCCTGACCAAAAACATCTAGGCATTTTCTCCTGTTGCCGCAGAGGCATCCCACCCTAGCCGCAAAAACAAAGACGCGGCGAGGGTGGGGCACCCACACTCTACCCCTATGGGAGAACCGCTCTAAGCGCGCGCACATCAGCCAGAGCGAGCGGATAGCGAGCAGTTGGCCCCACCGCAGGTGGCAATCCATCAAACCTTAACCTGCGCGCGGCGCTGGGCCGATAAGCTGAACAGAGAGGCCCAGGCCAGCCATTGCCCATGCTGCTACTTCAAATAAGCGCGCACCAGGTCGATCAGATCCTCGGCCAGTTCGGGAGCGATCTGCTCCTTGGCTTCATCGGCCAGGTGAAAGCGGATGTGGGTTTCGAGCACCTCGCCCATCAAGCCGTTGACTCCTCCGCGCACGGCGGCCAGCAGCATCAGTTGGCCTCCGCACTCCTCGTCGGCGGTCAGGGAGCGCTCGACGGCGTCCAGTTGCCCGCGCAGTTTGCGCAAGCGCTGCACCAGTTTCATTTTTTCTCGTTCGTGCTGGGTCATGGTTTCCTCTTGCCTTATACCCACCGGGGGTATAGTATCTACCGAGTGGGGGTATCGTTCCTAACCCATTCTATCCCCAACTCCCGCGGTCCCGCGCCCCGTCAGAAAGGCTCCCGGATGATCCGAATCTCGCCACGCCCGCATTGCCTCCGCCCCTGGCGCGCTATCGCCTGCCGGCTGGCCGTTCTGGTCTTGGCGGCTGCTCCCGTCCGCGGCCAAAATCTCGTTGCCGACGACGCCGCTGGCCGCAGCGCCGAAGAAACGCCCGTCGTCACCATGGCTCCGCACTCGGCTGACAGCCGCTGGTGGCTGTCGGGACAGGCCAACATCATCTTTCAGGGCAATTTGCCTTTCCATTCGCCCTATGCGGGACCCAACAGCCTGGGCAGCGCGGCCGAGTACAAGACCTCGATGGTGGGCACACTTTACGGCGCCTTCCGCCCCACCCGCTCCATTCGCTACAACACCGACCTGATCTTTGACCTGGAAGCCGCCGAGGGCCGCGGCATCAGCCAGGCGCTGGGTCTGGCCGGCTTTACCAATCTCGACGTGGTGCGCAACCCCTACCTGGGCAAAGCGCCTTACATCGCCCGCTACGGCATTCATCAGGTGATTGGCCTGACCAGCGAGGCCACTAGCCAGCAGCCGGGCTTTTTTGCCGTCGCGCCCAGCGTTCCGGCGCGCCGTATCGAATTGCGCGCCGGCAAGCTCACCCTGCCCGATTTTTTCGACGCCAATGGCCCCGGCTCTGACAGCCACTTGCAGTTCATGAACTGGACCATCGACAACAACGGCGCATGGGACTACGCCGCCGACACCCGCGGCTATACGGTGGGTGGCATGGCTGAATACGACGACCGGCAATGGAGCCTGCGCTACGGCCTCTTCGCCATGCCCGTGGTGGCCAACGGCATCGACATGGACTGGGCCTTCAGCCGCGCCCACGGGCAAAATGGCGAGTTCGAGCTGCGCCACAGCTTTGTCCCCCAGCGCAAAGGGACCGAGCGCCTCTTGTTCTATGCCAACCGCGCCCACATGGGCACGTATCGCGAGGCGGTCGCGGATTTCCTGAATGGCTCGGACACGGCCAAATATGGCGTGAAAGTGCCCACTATCACCCTGCACGAGCACTACAGCGCACTGAAATACGGCTTCGGCTACAACGCCGAGCAGGAGTTGACGGAAAACCTGCGCATTTTTGGCCGCTTCGGATGGAACGAGGGCCAGCACGAGTCGTTCGCCTACACCGAAGTCGATCAGACGGTTTTGGCTGGCGCTGACTACGCCTTCAGCCGCTGGCATCGCTCGCAAGACAAGATCGGCCTGGCCGTCGTCTCCAACGCCATCAAGGCCGACCATCAGGAATATCTGGAGCTGGGCGGACTGGGCTTTATCTTGGGTGACGGCAAGCTCAACTATGGCCGCGAAAACATCGTCGAAAGCTACTACACCCGCCACGCCTGGCGCGGCCTGTTCTACTCGGTCGATGTGCAGCACGTGAACAATCCCGGCTACAACCGCGACCGCGGCGCAGTCTGGGTTGGCTCCGTGCGCACGCATATTGATTTTTGAAATTTGATGCAGACTTCTGAAAAAAGCCCTACCGCGTTGGCGCATCCGCATCCGGCGGCAAGGCCACAATCACCTCGTTGGGCTTGGCGTAGTGCAGCTTTTCGCGCGCCTCGTGGCTGATCGCTTCGGGATCGCTTTTGAGCCGCTCGACGCGCGTCCTGAGGCGCGCATTCTCCTGCTCCAGCCCATCGATCTCCTTGCGCAGTTCGCGATCCTCGGCGCGCTTGCCTTCCCACACCGAGATGCCGTTTTTGCCGTTGACCACGTGCCAGCCCAGCCCCACGGCCAGGGCCACGGCCACCAGGGTGGTCGCCGGACGCCACGCCCGCCGCGTAAACAGGTAGAGCCGCCGGGGCAGAGAGACGTGCCTCTGCCCGCGGTCGTTCTGCTTCGCAACTGGCGTCTTCCGTTCCGGCATCAACTTATTTCCGTTCCAGGTCTCTGAGTGCATGAATGAGTTCCATTGAGCTTTGAGGTCTCCCACCCATGCGCCAAAAAACGGCGCATGGATGGGGCACGGAACTGATTCAAAAACACACGACCAGAAAACTAGCCGAGCACAAAGGCCTTGGCCGCCGCGCTCAGGGCTTCCTTGTCGTGCTCGTTACGCGCCTCGACATAAGCTCTGACCACCGGCTCGGTTCCCGACAACCGGTAGCAAACCCACGAGCCGTCGTCCAATATGAGCTTCAGCCCGTCGGTGCGCACCACACCCACCACCTTGCGTCCGCTCAACTCGGTGGGATCAGCCTTCAACTTCTCAGTGAACGCGGCCTTGCGCTCTGGGGTCAAGCGAAAATTCTCGCGAACCGGATAGAAGGAACCAACCTTGGCAAATAGCTCCTTGAGTTGCTCGCCCAGGGTCTTGCCGCGCTTGGCCACCATTTCGGCCACCAGCAGGCCGGCCAGCACACCGTCCTTCTCTGGCACGTGGCCGCGAATCGTGAGCCCCGCCGACTCCTCGCCGCCAATCGCGATCTTGTCGCCGTTGATCAGCTCACCAATATATTTGAAGCCCACCGGCGTTTCGTACAGCGGAACCTTGTGGTAGTCGGCCAGGGCATTGATCAGGTTGGTCGTCGCCACGCTCTTGGCTACGCCGTTTTTCCAGCCGCGCGTCTCCACCAGGTAGTCGAAGAGCAGCGCAATCACATAGTTAGGCTGGATAAACGTTCCGTCGGCATCCACCACGCCAAAGCGGTCCGCGTCGCCATCCGTCGCAATCCCCAGGGTCGCGCCGATTTCCTTCATTTTAGCCTTCGCGTCGCCCAACAGCTCGTCGGAAGGTTCCGGCGCGTGTCCGCCAAACAGCACATCGCGGAAGTCATGCACCGTTTCGACCGCGACCCCGGCCGAGCGCAAAATCTCCGAGCTGTAGCCCCGCCCCGCGCCCCAGAAAGGATCGTAAACCACCTTGATTCCCGATTTGGCGATGGCCTGCAAATCCACCAGCTCAGCCAGCCGCTTGAGGAAGGCCGGCTTTACGTCGGCGGTCTCGAATCCCCCCTCGGGGGGATTTTTTTCTGGAATCGCCGCGCCGCTGGTTTGCAGCGCCACAATCGCCGCTTCGATCTGTTTGGTCACCTCGGGCAGCGCCGGAGCGCCGTCGTGGGTCGAGAACTTGATGCCGTTATACTCCGGCGGATTGTGCGAAGCGGTAAAGTTGATGGCCCCAGAGGTCTTCAGTTGGCGCACGGCATAGGCAATCGCTGGTGTCGGCGCGGCCTCGGGAATCACAATCGGCGTAATGCCCGCCCCAGCCAGCACCCGCGCCGCCTCGGCCACAAAGCTCTCGCCCAAAAACCGCGGATCGCGGCCCACCAACACCCTATGCGGCGCCGGTTGAGTCTTCACAAAAGCGGCAACCCCCGCCACCGCCAGCCGGATATTGGCCACTGTAAATTCATCGGCCACAATCGCCCGCCATCCCGAAGTACCAAACTTGATCGCTGTCGCCATCGTTCCCCTCCCTCTCTCAGCCGGTTTTCGGCCCCAACATCATACTGCCCTACTCGGCCCAATGGAGCAACCACCTGCGGTGGGGACAGCGGCCCTCGGCCCACACAAAGGTATGAAAACTCGAAGACTGGGTGTTCCCACTTCTCTCGGCCACCTGGGCCACCCGCCACCCATCTTGATTGGTTGTTCTCACTTCTCTTGTACCTGGGCCACCCGCCCGGATCAATGGCGATAATGTCTGTTGCAACGAATATCTTTCTTCTGCATCCAATCCTGTGTATGGCAGAGGAGGTCTACCATGTCGCTTCGTGCAGTGAAGGAGATTTTTCAGACTACGCCGACCGTCGAGGGGGCGGGGGTGAAGTTGCAGCGTGCGTTTGGATTTGGGAAGACGGCGGAGTTCGATCCGTTTCTGCTGCTGGACGACTTCAGGAGCGACAAACCGGCGGATTATCTGGCCGGGTTTCCCTGGCATCCGCACCGTGGAATCGAGACCATTACCTATGTGCTGGCTGGTGAGGTGGCGCATGGCGACAGCCTGGGGAATCACGGGAAGATGGGCGCGGGAGACGTGCAATGGATGACCGCCGGCAGCGGCATTCTGCACCAGGAGATGCCGTCGGGCGATGCCCAGGGGCGGATGCACGGCTTTCAGCTTTGGGCCAACCTGCCGGCGGCGCTGAAGATGACCGCGCCACGCTATCAGGACATTCCGGCCAGCGCGATTCCCGAGGTGACGGAGGACGATGGCAGCCGGGCGCGGGTGATTTGCGGCGAGTTCTGGGGCAAGACGGGGCCGGTGGAGGGGGTTGCGACCGAATCGAGCATCGCCGCGCGCTATGTGGATATTTCCGTGCCGCCGGGCAAGCGGAAGCGCATCCGGGTCGAGACCACGCGCCACGCTTTCGCCTATGTTTTTGCGGGGGCGGGGACATTCCGCGACGCTTCCCAGCCGCGCGCCGTGCTGACCGAGTCGGCGGTCGATCCGAATGCTACGCCGGTGTATGACGCGCGGAATCACTCCCTGGTGCTCTTCGATCGCGGCGACGAGATCGTGGTGCAGGCGGGGCCGGAGGGGATTCGCTTTTTGCTGGTTTCGGGCCAGCCGCTTGAAGAGCCGGTGGCGTGGCAGGGACCGATTGTGATGAACACCCAGGCCGAGCTGCATCAGGCGATGTGGGAGCTGCAAACCAACTCCTTCATCCGGCACAAGTGAAGGGGCGCCCCCGGTTCCTCGCGAGAGACCGGGGGCACTCATCTTCCGTGGTTGTTCACACTTCTGCATACGCCTGGGCCACCCGCCGCATGCAGTCAGAATCCGGGCGGAAAATCCGCCTCGATCATGATCTGTTTTCCGCTGATGGGGTGCTGGAATTTCAGGAATTGGGCGTGCAGAAAATATCCGCCATCGCCGGGAAGGCCGGGAAGATTTTCTAGCGGCTGGCCGGTTACGCCGTACAGAGGGTCGCCGACCAGGGGATGCCCAATGGATGCCAGATGGATTCTGATTTGATGCGGGCGGCCTGAATACAGGCTGACCTCGAAGGTGGTGACGCCAGGGCCGCGGGCGATCACCCGGGCCAGGGACTTGGAGGGCTTGCCGTCAGGCTTCGCGGCCCACACGAAGCCGAGGCGCGGGTGCGGAACAAGGCCGATAGGGGTAAGGATTTCGTAAGCGTCGTGCTGCGCAACGTTTTGTGCCAGCGCCCGGTAGATTTTTTGAATTTTGGGCGTGTTCCAGCTTGCGGTGAGAATCGATGCCACCCTCGCTGTTTTGGCGAAGAGAACAATGCCGCTGGTGCCCCGGCCCAGCCGGTGCACGGGGTTTGCGCTGGGATATTGCTTTTGCACCAGGCGCAGGAGGGTGTTTTCCAGAAATCCGGCGCCGGGGAGCGTGGGCAGCCCGCCGGGTTTGTTGACAGCCAGCAGGCCGGGGTCATCCAGCAGGACATCGAAGTGCCGAGGAGCATCTGGTTCGACCCAGGATGGACGGTTCCAGACCAGAGTTTGGCCTGTAGTGAGCAATTCGCTTCCGCTGGCGGGGACGCCGTTGAGGGTGACTTCGCCGTTGTTCAGGTTTTGTTGCCAGGTTTGCGGGGTTGAGTGGGAATAAAGGCTAGCCAGATGAGAAAGCAGGGTTTGCCCATGGTGCTTCCTGCTGATGATGGTGGTGTAAGCATAGCCGCGGTTGAGCATACAGTTTTGAGTGTAAGCCAGGGCACGCCGGCGCACTCGCCCGCCACTGGCTCCCGCAGGGCAAACGCATCATGCAAATGAAAAGGCAAGAAATCAGGTTTTGAAAGGGCACGGATTTATCCGTGCCGTCCAAGGCCTCCTCAATTGGCGGCCTTTAGGCCCTGAGGGATGTATTTTCTGTCCCAAACCTTCCCTCAGGGGCTGAAGCCCGGCATATTTCTCTCTTTTGCGGCACGGATAAATCCGTGCCCTTTCAAAACTGGAGAGGATGCGTTTGCCCTGCTGGCTCATCGGCAACAATTGCACGTACACTGTCCGAAGAAGAGAAAATGCCCGACACTTCCCCGCTTCTCCGCCTCGTTCTCACTACTACGGCCACCGACGACGAAGCCGCACGCATTGGCCGCACTCTGGTCGAGGAGCATCTCGCCGCCTGCGCCACGCTGATCCCCGGCGCGCAATCCATCTACCGCTGGCAGGGGCAGGTTGAAACCGCCGCCGAAACCTTGCTGCTGCTCAAGACCGCTCCCGCGCAACTGGCGGCGCTCGAGGCCCGTTTGCTCCAGTTGCACAGCTATCAGACGCCGGAATTTCTCGTCCTGCCGGTGGAAGCCGTCAGCCAACCCTACCTTGACTGGCTCACCGCCAGCCTGCGACCGAGGTAAAACCCGCCGCTACTTGCCGCCCCATCTGGTATTCTGGCGTAGTTTGATCTCATGCGCTGGTTAATGATCGCCCTTCTCGTCTCGCTCACCGCGCTGCTGATTGCGGCCGCGGGCTTGGCGCGTTTCATCTGGCGGCAACGCCGACGAAGCCGCGCCAAGCCTTCCGCTCCGGCCCAAGGTGACGGCCTTCCGGTTCCCGGCCAAGTTGAGGAAACCGACGCAGAAACAGAGATTTAGTCATTTTTTCAGAGTTTCAGGAATCGCGATGAGCAACCACTCCGCGTAATCCGTCTGGCCACCAATCCGCAGGAGTCGGCAAGCCGGCCAATCGCATCGAATCTGTTGTCGCAACTTAGCAGCTTTTTGTTGAAAGGATCTTCCCACACCGTGAATAACCAACCATCCGGCGCGATTGCCCCCGGCGCCACGCGCGAGATCTCCATCGCACACAGTCCCGACTCCGACGACGCCTTCATGTTCTATGGCCTGGCGACGGGCAAGGTCCGCGTCCCCGGCTACAAGTTCACCCATACCCTCTGCGACATCGAGACCCTCAACAAGCGCGCCCTCGACGAGGCTTTCTTTGACGTCACGGCCATCAGCTTCCACGCCTACCCCTACCTGCAGGACAACTACACCCTGATGGGCTGCGGCGGCAGCGTGGGCGAGGGCTACGGGCCGATGATCGTCTCCAGCCGCAAGCTGGCCATCGAGGATCTGCACCGCTTCAAGATCGCCGTTCCGGGAACCATGACCACCGCCTACCTGGCGCTGAAAATCTTTAATCCCGAGCTGCAAACCGAGGTCGTTCCCTTCGACCAGATCGTGCCCGCGATTCTTGAGGGCAAGTACGACGCCGGCCTCATCATCCACGAGGGCCAGCTCTCCTACTCCGCCAGCGGCTTGCACAAGGTGCTCGACATGGGCGTCTGGTGGCGCGAGACCACCGGCCTGGTGCTACCCCTGGGCGCCAACGCGGTGCGCCGCTCGCTGGGCGCAGAGTCGCTCAAGATCGTTACCAAGGCCGTGCATGACAGCATCCAGCACGCCCTGGACCATCGCGAACAGGCTCTGGAATATGCCATGCAGTTTGCTCGCGATCTCGACAGCCGTCTGGCTAACCGCTTTGTCAGCATGTACGTGAACGACCGCACCCTCGACTATGGCGCGGATGGCCGCGAAGCCATCCGCAAGTTGCTTGACATGGGCTACGAGCGCGGCATCATTCCCATCAAGCCCAAGGTCGATTTCGCCGACTGATTCCACTGACACGAAAAAATAACGCCCCGGAGCGCCGATGCGCTTCCGGGGATTTTTTCGTTGGCCTCTTCTCGACGCCGCTCTTGCGCCATAGACTGGTCTTATGCAGACACCCTCGCGTCGAGCCGTGGTTCTGAACCATCTAGCCTTTGAAGACCTGGGAAGCCTCGAAGCTCCGCTGCAGGCACGCGGCTTCGGCATTGAAACCATCGACGTGGCCACGGCGCGCTTTCCCTTGCACGAGGCCGCAAACTGCGACCTGCTGGTGGTGCTGGGCGGCCCCATCGGGGTCTATGATCGCGACGATTATCCCTTTCTCAATGCGGAGATTGCTTTGCTTGCCGAACGGCTGGCGTCGCGCCGACCAGTGCTCGGCATCTGCCTGGGCGCACAACTGATGGCTGCGGCGCTAGGCGCGCGGGTTTATGCCGGGGGCCAGGGCGCGGAGATCGGTTGGGCTCCGCTGCAAACCGCGTCCGCCGGGCCGCCGCCTGCCTGGTTCGCTCCGCTGCTCGCTCCCGCGGTGCAGGTCTTTCATTGGCACGGAGACACCTTTGACCTTCCGCCCGGCGCTACCTACCTGGCCAGCAGCAGGCAATATGCACAACAGGCCTTCGCGCTGGACGACTTCGCGCTGGGGTTGCAATTTCATCCCGAAGTGACCGCGACGGGGCTGGAACGCTGGTACGTAGGCCACGCCTGCGAGTTGCGCCACGCGGGGCTCTCGGCGGTCGCGCTGCGCGCCAGCGCTGCGCGGCAGGCAACGGCGCTGGAAGGCGCTGCGGGGCGATTTTGGGAGTTATGGCTGGGCAGCCTGGGGTGGGATACAGTACCGAAGGCACACGATATGTTACCCAAAAGTCATTGAAAACACTGAAGAATCTTCTTTTGTATTCTAAATAATTTCTCATCTTCGCCGATGCAGCCTGTAGCGAGGATTTGAAAATGCTAATCAACTCCACCCCAGCCTTCCTGCTCGCCTCCGCCGACCCCGCCCTGCTCAAAGCCCTTGAGCCGGTCCTGACCGCTGGCGGCGCGCAGGTAGAAGTCTTTGTTTCGGCTGAAGCCGCACTGCCCGCGCTCACCGCGGTTCACTCGCCTTCGCTGGCTCTGCTTGACGTCAATTTGCCGGGAATGGAGATTGGCCAGTTGCTGGCTGCTACCCGCACCGAGGCCGTCGGACGCCGTTTTCCCATTGTTCTGATTGCCGAATCGGTCACCCCGGAGTGGACCGACCGGCTGGCCGAGGGGGTCGTTGACGACCTGATTCCGCGCGACCTCGCCCCCGGCTTCCTGCGCGTCCGACTGGAGACCGTGCTGCGCAATCATCGCCGCGCCCGCGAGCTGGAGATGTTGCGCGAGGCCGCCGCCCTCAACGCCCAGACGGACCACCTGACCGGCGCCTACAACCGCGAAACCGTGCTCTCGATTCTCTTTCGTGAGACCGACCGTGTGCAGCGCATGAAGAGTTCCCTGTGCATGGTCTTGTTTGACATTGACGACTTCGGCCACTGGAATATGCGGTTGGGCTCCGACGCCTGCGACGAGTTGCTCTGCCAGGTGGTGGCGCGCACCACGCGCCTGCTGCGCAGCTACGATGTGCTGGGCCGCGTCGGCAAGGACGAATTTCTCGTCGCCTTGCCCGGCTGCAGCATCGTCAACGCCGTATTGATGGCCGAGCGCATTCGCATGGATGTCTTCGCCGAGCCCTTCCGGCTGAGCGGCGATGCCATTCGGATGTCGGCCTGCTTTGGCATCGCCTCCAGTCTGGGCCGTTCGCCGGTGGTAGTGCTGCGCGAGGCCGAGCAGGCGCTGCTGGCGGCCAAGGCCGAAGGGCCCGAGTCGATTCAAAGCGCAGGCGACTGCCCCCAACCCGCAGCCGCGCCGGTGGCGTTTTTATCGCCAACCTCAGGCGACGAACTGCTCGCCTGGTAGCTGATCTCACCACACAAAGATAGTGCCCAGGTCTCGATTTTGAGACCTGGCACTATCTTTGGGCGTACGCCCATTAAACTCAACTCATGTGCTTCCGTCTCTACGCCGCCACTACCAGCCAGGGCAAGCTGCGCGACTTCCGCGCCGCAGCCAAAGCTCATGCGCTAGCCATCGAGCCCTTGCCCAACCTGAAAGCCATTCTCGCTCCCGAGGAAGACGGCCTCACCTTTGCCGCCAACGCGGAGTTGAAGGCTGTCTACTACTCCCGCTTTGCGCCCGGCGAACTGGTGGTTGCCGACGACTCTGGCCTGGAGGTTGACGCGCTCGACGGCGCTCCTGGTGTGCGCTCGGCCCGTTTTGCCTCCGACTTTGGCGTTGGCTCCGGCGAAAACACCGACCAGAGCAACAATCTGCTCCTGATCGAGCGGCTGGCTGGCGTACCCGCAGCCCAACGCACGGCGCGCTACAGATGCGTACTCGTCGCCGCCCGCGACGGCCAAATTCTTCACACAGCCGCCGGCGCCGTCAAGGGATTGATTCTGCCCGAACCGCGCGGCTCGGGCGGCTTCGGCTACGATCCCCTTTTCTTTTTGCCCGCTCTTGACCGCTCCATGGCCGAGCTGGATCCGGCGACCAAGCTCACCCTCAGTCATCGCGGCCGCGCCATTGCGGCACTGCTTCCCAAGCTGGGCCTGTGAATTTTGGCGCATCCTAAATGACCCAGCCGCATCGAGCCTTGACGGGCAAGGGGTGAAACTCTAATAATGACTTAAACAAAGTCGATACCGGCCCATCCAATCCGTAGCCTTTATGGCCGGAAAATGAACCTGAGCCTCTAGGAGCCCACACCGTCATGGCAACCTCATCCAACTCCGCCGCGCCCACAGTCAAGCGCGGCATCCAGCCGCTGCGCGCCGGCCAGGGAACGTCCTTTTTCTGGCGCAAGCTGCACTCGCTGCTGGGCATCATCCCCCTCGGCGCTTTCCTCCTTGAACACATCTTTTCCAACTTTGAGGCGCTTGGAGGGCCGGCCGCTTATGGCACCCAGGTCAAGTTCCTCAACAGCCTGCCGCTGGTGCGCGTGCTGGAAGTGGTCTTCATCTTCCTGCCTCTGCTCTACCACGCCTGTTACGGCCTCTACATCTGGCTGCATGGCAAGGCCAACGTGGTCTACTATCCGTGGTCGGGCAATTGGCTCTATGTTGCCCAACGCTACACCGGCATCATCGCCTTCCTGTTCATCATCCAGCATCTCATCCGCGAGCGTTTCACCGGCATCGCGCTTCCTGAAAATCCCTACGCCTCCTTCTACAAAGTGCAGCACGAACTGGCCAATCCCTGGATGCTAGCCGTCTATGTGGTGGCCATGATCGCCGTCTCCTGGCACTTTGCCTACGGCGTCTGGCTCTTCGCGGCCAAGTGGGGCATCACCCCCGGCGTCAAGAGCCGCAAGCGCTTTGGCTACGTCTGCACCGCTCTGGGCATCGCCCTGGCAGTGATTGGGCTGGCGAGCATTTGGGCTTTTGTTGGCCCGCTGTACCCCAACGCTCCCCTCAATCCGGCCCCGGCCGTCTCCCTTATGGTTGCTCCGGCAGCCACTAGCACCTTCTTGATTTAAGCGCCGACGCTTTTGGCCGAAAGGATTATTCCATGGCAGCACCCAGAATCATCGTAGTTGGCGGAGGCCTGGCCGGACTCGCGGCGGTCATCAAGATCGCCGAGGCCGGCGGCAGCGTCGACCTGTTCTCCATCGTTCCCGTCAAGCGTTCCCACTCGGTCTGCGCCCAGGGCGGCATCAACGCCGCCAAGAACCTCAAGGGCGAGGGCGACACCACTTACAAGCACTTCGACGACACCATCTACGGCGGCGACTTCCTGGCCAACCAGACTCCGGTGAAGCTGATGTGCGAAGCCGCTCCCGCGATTATCGATCTGCTTGACCGCATGGGCGTTCCCTTTAACCGCACCCCCGAGGGGCAGTTGGACTTCCGCCGCTTCGGCGGCACACTCTATAACCGCACAGCTTTTGCCGGCGCAACCACTGGTCAGCAGTTGCTCTACGCGCTCGACGAGCAGGTTCGCCGCTTCGAGGCCGAGGGCAAGGTCAAGAAGTACGAGGGCTGGGAGTTTCTCTCCGCAGTTCTCGACGGACAGGGCGTGGCCCGCGGCATCACCGCCCTCGACCTGCGCACCATGGAACTGCGCTCGTTCAAGGCGGACGCCATTATTCTGGCCACCGGCGGCATCGGCGCCATCTTCGGCAAGAGCACCAACTCCGTCATTTGCACAGGTTCGGCCCAGTCGGCGGTCTTCCAGCAGGGCTGTTATTACGCCAACGGCGAGTTGATCCAGGTTCACCCCACCGCTATTCCCGGCGAAGACAAGCTGCGGCTTATGTCCGAGTCGGCCCGTGGCGAAGGCGGCCGCGTTTGGGTTCCCCGCACACCGGGCGACAAGCGCGACGCCAAGACCATCCGCGAGGCGGATCGCTTCTACTTCCTCGAAGAGTGGTACCCCAAGTACGGCAACCTGGTTCCTCGCGACATCGCCACCCGCGCCATTCACAAGGTGGTTTACCAGGAGAAACTGGGCATCGACGGCCAGCCGATGGTCTACCTTGACCTGACCCACATTGATCGCGCGACCCTCGACCACAAACTGGGCGGCATTCTTGAAATCTACGAGAAGTTCGTCGGCGTCGATCCTCACGTCGAGCCCATGAAGATCTTCCCGGGCATGCACTACACCATGGGCGGCCTCTGGGTGGACTTCAACCAGATGACCAACGTCCCCGGCATTTTTGCTGCCGGCGAGTGCGAGTATCAGTACCACGGCGCCAATCGTCTGGGCGCGAACTCGCTGCTGAGCTGCATTTATGCGGGCTTCATCTCCGGGCCCAATGCCCTGGCCTATGCCAAGGGTCTGCCGCCGGTCGAAGGCGATGGCGGCCACGCCGCCGAACTCGCCCGTCAGGCCGCGCTCAATCAGCAGTTGCTTTCCAATCAGGGCACCGAGAATCCCTTCAAGTTGTGGCGCGAACTGGGCGACACCATGACCCAGTACGTCACCGTCACCCGCTACAACAAGGGAATCAAGCAGGCTGACGAGAAGATCGTCGAGCTGCTCGATCGCTACAAGAACGTGAACCTGAGTGATCGCAGCCAGTGGGCCAACACCAGCTTCGCCTTTACGCGGCAGTTGAAGAATATGCTGGAGCTGGCGCGGGTGATCGCTATCGGCGCTCTGCTGCGCGACGAGTCGCGCGGCGCGCACTACAAGCCAGACTTCCCCGAGCGCAACGACGAAAAGTTTCTCAAGACGACCAAAGCCAGCTTCACCGGTTCGGCCGAGGGCCCGCGCTTCGAGTATGAGGACGTGGACATTCAATACATCAAGCCGCGCCCACGTAATTACGCCGCAACCAAATAAGCAAAGGGAGACTGAAATGGCAAACAAGACAGTAAAAATCGAGATCAAGCGCCAGGCCAGCCCCGATGCTCCCGTGGTGTGGGAGAAGTTCGAGATTGAATGGCGTCGCGGCATGAACATCACCTCCGCTCTGATGGCGATTGCCTCTAACCCCGTCACGGCCGCTGGCAAGGCGACCACGCCGGTTACCTACGACTCCAGTTGCCTTGAGGAGATCTGCGGGTCTTGCGCCATGCGCATCAACGGCCGGGCCCGCATGGCCTGCTCGTCGCTGATTGATAACCTGGAGCAGCCCATTCGCGTGGAACCTCTTTCGAAGTTCCCGCTGGTGCGCGATCTGCAAGTGGATCGTTCCGTGCTCTTCGAGAACCTCAAGATCGTCAAGGCTTGGGTTCCCATCGATGGCACCTACGATCTGGGACCAGCGCCGAAGGTCTTTCCGCAGCAGCAAGAGGTCAGCTATCCGCTCTCCAATTGCATCAGTTGCACCTGCTGCATGGAAGTCTGCCCGCAGTTCACCGAGGCCACTGGCTTTGTGGGCGCGGCGACCATCGCTCAGGTCAAGCTCTTCAACAATAACCCTGTCGGCAAGGTGCTGGCGCCTGAGCGTCTGCGCGCCTTGGCCGGCGACGGCGGCATCCAAGAGTGCGGCTTCGCGCAGAATTGCGTCGAGGTCTGCCCCAAGAACCTGCCTCTGACCAGCGCCATCTCCGACGTCAGCCGCGATGTGCTTGTGCAGCAGGCCAAGGATCTTATCCAGCTCTAGGAACCATTCCACAAAAAACGGGGGAGGATTTCCGCAAGGGAATCCTCCCCCGTTTTTTGTTCAGGCTGCTCTCATGAGCATCTTGTGTAGTTCAGCACGTTACGGCGGGGATGAGCAGGTCACGGCCTAACAAGAAACAAAATCTTTGAGTGCAAAGTTGGTTGAAGAACAACCACAGATCCTTCGACTCACCACCCCAAGCTGAAGAACGCTTGGGGCCCCGTTCGCTCAGGATGACAGGCGAGGGTAGGTCACCTAGTTTCATTCCCCGCGAGTCGGTAACACCGGTGGGAGACTAAAGCCAGCCCCACCACAGGTGGTCACCCCGCGCACTCCACCTCGACAATGCGCACCATCAAATCACCGGTCGCGTGGCGAAATGCCACCACCAGGGTATCCTCGGCATCGACCGCGCCGCAAAATCTCTCAGCCGCCAGCGCCGACTCGGGCACGGTCATTGAGCAGGGCCGGGGCAGCGAGGACTTGATGACGCCGGCGATCATGTTGGCGATCTCCTTGGTCGCGTCCAGCACATCCGCCTTGCTGACTGTCTCTAATTCCTGCATCATCATGGCGGCCGTGGCCTGATAAGCCAGCCCCTCGGCCATGCGCACTTCGATAGACCCCTTCCACGCCTCGCCGAGATTGACCCATCCGATCAGATGGCCGGCTGCAACGCAGAACTCCTCAGGAGCCTGCATCGGCTCCAGCGTCATGGCCAGCATCTGCTCCCAAAACTGGGAACTGGCTTTGATCACGGCTTGTTGATCGAGTTGCGCTTTCATCTGCCCGCCGGTAAATCTGGCCGCCCTAGCTTACTCCTCACCCTATCGGATATTTCCCGAAATGTGTGAATCCAGAGGCCGGTCTCGATTCTGGCGGTCATTTGAATATTCCAAGATTCCACGGTCCTTCCACCCAACTCCACGCCAGTCCGTCGAGGCCAAACTGCTGGAGTCGCCCCACAGGCTATGAATGAAAACCTCCGGCGTGGGCAGAGTCATCAGGGTGGCCGTCGTCGAGTTCTTCTCGCCCGCGCCGGTTGCCGATGCCAGAGCCGAAAAAAAGCCCGTCAGAAAGGTCACACACAACACACAATAACTTCAGGGGAAGAGTGCGCGCCCTGGAAGGCCTCTGCATTTGGCTTGCGCAGGGAGTATAGCACAAGCCCTTGCGATAAAAATGCGGAGGGCGGAAGGTCAGACGCCGCGCACGAAGTGCGGAATCTCGAAGGGTATCTCCAGCGAGAGTTCGACGAAGCCGCTGTAGACGCCGTTTTCGTACCAGGGCGATTGATAGATCAACTTTTTCACGCCATTCTTCTCAATGGTGTAGACGTTGAGGCTTTGAGCGGCCAGCAGTTCCTGTAACTTGCTTGCGGCGGGCCCGGAATGGCAAGCGAAGAGGTTGGAGCCAATCAGCGCAGCGCCGCCGTCATTGGCAAAAGTCCGCGCCGATTTGTCGTTCATGGCCAGAATCACTCCCTCGCGGTCGCAAACCGTCACCGCCGCGGGAAATTCCTTTACCCAGTCAAGAGCCTCGTTTTTGGTCATTGAGAGCCTCACGGAAGTTATAGCCGGGGGTTGAAAAACAGATACCCGACTCATTGCTATTGTAACCAGTTGCTTGTCGCGAATGAGGATCTTCGCCTTGTGTCGGTGTTCGTCCTACATAAAATTCCCTGTTTTACCTACAGAAGATTCCCTGTTATGCCGACAGATTTTTTCCTGTCCCTGATGCAATAATTGCTCTGCCTTGGCACGTGAGCACTTACTGCCCACCTATAAGGACTCATGTTTTGGACCTTGCAAGAAAGAAACAAGCTCTCTGTGGGCAAAGTTGATTGAAGAACAGCCGCAGATCCTTCGACTCACCACCCCCAAGCTGAAGAACGCTTGGGGCCCCGTTCGCTCAGGATGGCAGGCACTTGGAGTTTTCTCGGGATGGCGGTGAATTTGATGCATGGTGAGTGGCTGCTTACCCCACTCATTCCGCTAAGAACGCGGAATGAATGGGGCACGGTGAGTAAGTGGAACAAGCCGAAGTTAGTAATCCTCGGCAGATTCAACTTCGGGGAGGACATCGTCTTCATTCGCGGCCCAGACATAGAGGGTGGGCAAGAGGAAGACGCCAATGATGAGGTTGGCGATGAGGCCGCCCACGATGACGATGGCGAAGGGACGCTGCGAGTCCGAGCCGATGGCGTGCGAGAAAGCGGCGGGGAGCAGGCCGAGGGTGGCCACCAGCATGGTCATCATGATGGGACGCAGGCGCATGACAGCACCCTCGACGGCAGCGTCGACGATGTGTTCCTCCGAAGAGGCTTCCCTTCCCCTGCGGCGGGAGCGGAGCTGGTTAATGAATTCGATCATGATGACGCCAGTTTGGACGGAGACGCCAAAGAGGGCGAGGAAACCGACCGCCGAGGAGACCGAGAAGTTGGTGTGAGTAAGGAAGAGGGCAAGCGGTCCGCCGACCGAAGCCATGACTACGCTGACCAGGATGAGCAAGGCCCATTTGTAGGAGCGGAACATGGTGTAAAGGATGAGAAAGATGACCAGGATGGTGACGGGAACGACGATGGCCATGCGCTTGTCGGCGCGTTTTTGGCTTTCGTATTCTCCGGCCCACTCGAGGTGGTATCCGGTGGGCAGGGCAATGTTGTGATTGACCTTGGAGATGGCTTCCTCGACAGTAGAGCCGAGGTCGCGTCCGCGCACGGAATACTTGATGGCGATGTAGCGCTGGCCGCCCTCGCGGTTGATCTGCTCGGCGCCGTCGTCGGCGGTGGTTGTGGTGAGTTGAGCGAGAGAGACGCGCTCGCCGGAGGGGGCGAGCAGGCGCACGTTCTGAATGGCCTCGCGGGTATCGCGATCCTGTTGCTGATAGCGCAGAGTCACGTCGTAGCGCGCCTCGCCCTGCTGCACCTGCGTGACGGCGTTGGCACCGACGGCAGTTTGCACGGCGTCTTGAATGTCGGCAACGTTGATGCCCCAGCGGGCGGCGGCGGCGCGATCAACCTGGAGGTTGAGATTGGGCTGGCCAACGATGCGGAAGATGCCCAGATCGCCAACGCCGGGAACGGTGGCCATTTGCGCCTGAATCTTTTCGGCTTCGTGCTCGAGGGTGCGCAGATCGTCGCCATAGAGCTTGACAGCGAGTTCGCCCTTGACGCCGCTGACGGCCTCTTCCATGTTGTCGCTGATGGGCTGGGAGTAATTCCACAGTACGCCGGGGAATTTGGATAACTCGGTGTCCATGGCGGCGATGAGAGCTTCCTTGTCTTGATGGAAGACGGGCCGCCACTCTTTTTTGGGCTTGAGATCGACGAAGTATTCGGTGTTGAAGAATCCGGCGGTGTCGGTGCCGTCGTCGGGACGGCCGGTTTGGCTGATGACCTGCGTCACTTCAGGAAAAGAGGCCATGACAATGCGCGCGCGGTTGGTGAAGTCGATGGAGGCGGTGGGGCCTTCGCTGGGCGGCAGGGTTCCACGCACCCAGATAGAGCCTTCGTCAAGGTGGGGCAGGAACTCGGAGCCGATGGGCCCGCCGAAGGTGAGATAGACGGCGACGGCGAAGAGCACGGCGGCGATGCCGACGGTGGTGCGGCGATGGACGATGGCGGCGCGAACGGCGGTGCGATAGTGCGCCGTGAGCCAGACCAGGACGGGGTTATCCCACTCCTTGGCGCCCTTACGGAAGAAGAAGCTGGCCAATACGGGAGCGACCAGAATGGCGAAGAGCAGCGCGCCAATCAGGGCAAAGGTGACGGTCCAGGCCATGGGCTTGAAGAGACGTCCCTCGACGGCCTGAAGGGTGAAGATGGGCAGGTAAGAAGTGATGATGATGCCGCGGGCGAAGAAGACCGGGCGCAAGACCTCGTGAGCGGCATCGCGAATGCGCTGCGCGGGAGTGCGGAAATCGTTTTTGAGCGCGAGGTGGCGGACCATGTTCTCGATCATGACGACGGAGCCGTCAACGACCATGCCGAAGTCGAGCGCGCCGAGAGAGAGCAGGTTGGCGGGGATGTGGCTGAGGTCGAGGCAGATGGAAGCGAAGAGCAGCGCGATGGGAATGGTGAGGGCTACGATGATCGCGCCGCGCACGTTGCCGAGGAAGAGAAAGAGCACGAGGACGACCAGAATCATGCCCTCGGTGAGATTGTGCTCGACGGTCTCGACGGTGTAGGAGACGAGTTTGGAGCGATCAAGGAAAGGCTTGATCTGCACACCTTTGGGCAGGACGTGCTGGTTCAGTTCATCGACCTTGGCGTGAATGCCTTGAAGGACGGGGTCGGAGTCATCGCCTTTTTGGAGGAGGACGATGCCTTCGACGGTGTCGGGATTGTCAACGATTTTGCCGTCTTCGCGATGGATGGCGCGGCCGATTTGGCCGAGGCGGATTTTGGGGCCCTGAGCGACGGTGGCGATGTCTTTGATTTTGACGGCCGCGCCGTTGTTGGTCTTGATGACGGTGTTCTCAATGTCTTGAACGCTGGTGAAGAGGCCGAGCGACTGCACGTTGATTTGCTGCGCGCCCTGCTCGATGAAGCTGCCGCCGCCGTTGCTGTTGTTGGCCGCGATTTGCTGCTCAACCTGGCCGATGCTGAGGCCGTAAGAGACCAACTTATCGGGGTCGAGCTTGATTTGGTATTCCTTGGTGGGGCCACCGAAGCTGGCTACATCGACGACGCCGGTGACGCCCTTGAAGGATTTTTCGAGGGTCCAATCTTCGAGAGATTTTTTCTCCATCACGTCGAAGGCGGGGTTGGTGCTCTCGAGCGTGTACCAATAAATTTGCCCGACAGGGCTCCAGTCGGTGCCCATTTGCGGAACCAGATTGGCGGGCAAGGTGACCTGACTGAGACGCTCGAGAACGTGCTCGCGATTGACATCGCCCTTGGAGTCGTCGTCGAAGACGAGCATGAGGCTGGAGAGCCCGGCCAGCGTGGTGGAGCGCAGATGGGCAAGGTGAGGAATGCCGGCCATTTGAATTTCGACCGGCACGGTGACCTGGCGCTCAATCTCTTCGGCCGAGCGCCCCGGCCACTGGGTGATGATCTGGACGTAGTTGTTGGCCACGTCGGGATAGGCCTCGATGGGCAGATTGCGAAAGCTGATGACGCCCCAGGCGGTGAGCACCATGACGGCGCCGAGCACCATCCAACGGTTTTTGAGCGCGAAATCGACGAGTGCGCGAATCATCTACTGGTTCCCCGCGGTTTCGAGTAGGAGAGCGTTGGCGACGACCTGCTGGCCTGGCTGAATGCCAGAGATAATCTCTTGACGGCTGCCGCTGAGCATCTTGCCGGCGTGAACCTCGGTGCGCTTGAACTGATTGCCGCCAGCGGGGATAAAGACCCAGTCGCGATCATGCAGGTGAAGCACGGCCTCGGCGGGAAGCACGGCGTGGACCTCTTTGGCCTTGCCGGTAAAAGTCGCGGTGGCGAACATGCCCAGCCGGAGAAAGCCGGGATTGCGCAGTTCAATGCGAACCTTGGCGGTGCGGATAGAGGGATCGAGGATGGGGCCGATGTCGCTGATGCGGCCGGTGAGGGGGCGGTCAGGGAAGGCATTGAATTTGATGCTGGCTTCTTGCCCGAGTTGCAGCTTGGGAATGTCGTTTTCAAAGACGTCGGCGACCACCCACACCGTCGATAAATCGGCGATGGTGAAGGCCGTGGCCGAGCCAGAGAGGCTGACGCCGGCGGCGGAGGCGTTGGTCACGTTCTGGGCGACGACGACGCCGCTAATGGGCGCGTAGACATTGACGATGCTGCTGGGGTGGTGCTTGTCCACGCCGAGGGTTTTAAGCTGCTCCTCGGCAGCGCTGAGATCGGCCTGAGCGTCTTTTTCCGTGTCTTCGGCCTGTTCGAGCATGGCCTGCGAAGTTGCGCCGTGCTTGAAGAGATCTTCGGCGCGGGCATAGGCCTTCTTGGCCATCTGCTCGTCGTTGGCGGCCTTCAGATAGGCGTCAAAGGCGCTGGTGACGTCGGGGCTTTGCACCTTGAGCAGGAGTTGGCCCTTGTGAACGTTGTCGTCAAGGCGGGTTTTGATATCGACGACGCGGCCATTGGCAAGAGAAATCACCGGGACTTCACGATTGATGTCGGGAAAAACGGAGCCGGTCGCCGTCAACTCCGACGCCGCTTCAATTTGGCTGGTGGCGACGAGGGGGAACTTGGCTGCGTCATGGGGGTCGATGGTGACCAGATTCATGTCGGCGACCTGGATGACCTGGGTAGGAGGCGGCGCGCCGCTGCCCTCCTGCTTAGGCTTGCAACCGGAGAGAGCCAGGGACGCAGCGAGCGAGAGAATCAGGGCGATTTGAGGGCGTTGCAGCAGGGAAGAAAAAATCATTGGATAACCTCGCGTCCGACGGCCAAATTGAGTTGTCCAGCGGCGGTTAAATACGATCCGATCAGTTGCAGGTAGGCCAGTTCGACGGTGCGGTAGTCGCTCTGCGCATTGAGAAAATCCATCAGCGAAGCGCCGCCGTGCTCGTAGGAATAGGTCACGGTGTCGCGCACACGCAGCGCCTGATCCTTGTATTGCGCCTTGTAGGGCTTGAGCAGGGTGATGTTGCTTTCGACTTGAGCGTAGGCCGAATCGACATCGCTGAAGACCTGGGCGCGAGCGGCCTCGGTCAACTGCAGGTTGCGGCCGATGTCGATTTGGGTGCGCTGCTTTTCGCCCTGGTTGCGGTCGAAGATGCGCAGGGGGACCATGACGCTGAGGCCCAGGGTCTGCTGATCGTTGGGGTTGTTGAACGACGGATTCCAAGTGTACCAGGTGCTGAACGTGGGATCGGTCGAGCCGTTGGCGATGGCCAGCTTGTGGTTGGTCTGGGCCTGCTCGACAGACTTGAGGGCGGCTTGCAGGTCGGGGCGCTCGTCCAGCGCGATTTGGCGAAAATCATCGAGCGGCTTCAGCTCATCGCTGAAATCGAAGGGACCAGCCACATCGAACTGCTCCACCGGAGTGCGGTCGTTGAGCAGTTGCAGAAGCTGAATCTTGGCGGTACGCAGATTGACGAGGGCAGTTTGCAGTTCCACTTCGTATTGGACGCGGAGCAACTCGATGCGATCCAGATCGATTTGGGCGATGTCGCCGGCCTTGAGGCGGTCGCGGCTGATGGCGATGATCTTGTCGTAGTAGGCCAGATCGGCCCGGGCCAGTTCGAGCACAGCCTTGGCCTGAAGGGTCTGGACGAATTGAGAGCGCAAATCGAAGAGCAGGTTGCGTTCGAGGTCGGCGTGCTGGTCGGCGAAGATCTGGGTGCCCTGTTTCGCGCTTTCCAGACGCAGTTCGCGCTTGCGGTCGCGCTCATGCAGGTAGCTGAAGGTGCCCTGCGCCTGAGTACCGGCCAGGGGCTGCCACACGCCGGCATGAGAAGCGATCTGGGTTCCGTCGGTGGCCGCGGTGAATTGGGGATTGGGACGCAGATAAGCCGTGACCTCGGCGGCCTTCACTTCGTCGACGCCGAGGGCGTCGGCCTTGAGAGCGGGGTTGGCGGCTTTGAATTTGGCCTTGACCTGATCCCAGGTGAGGCTTTGCGAAAACAGGGCCGGCGGCAGCAGAATGAACGCTGCCGCTACCCAAACAGGCAGGGAAGAAAAACTTCGCTTCATACACATCCTTTGCGCCACAACTGCTTGGCGATGATGGAAGGCAAAGAGCATTGATGATTAGACGAAAGAGGCCGAAAGATCAGGCCGCGGGCGGAGGCCGGTTCTCGATGGCGGCAAGCGCCGGATTCTCGACGGTGGGGGCGAGAAACTGAAAGGGCGCGGCCATGCGCTGAAAGCCGAAGACCAGCTCGGCAAGGCCGTTGGCGGGCAGCAGGTCGGCCACGGGAACGATGGAGTGGGGATTGGTGGCAGCCTGAACCCGGCGCAGATAGGCGTCGCTTTCGGCGAAGTTCTGCACATCCTGCAGGTCGTCGGTGACCGAGATGACCGGGAAGAGAATGAGGATGAGCATGGCGAGGGCGGCAATCTGCACCCCGCGGCCGACACTCCGGCGCGGGGCATGGCGCATCCACAGCCGCACAAGGCCGACCGAAAGCAAGATCCAAGCGAAATTAAGACCAGTCTCCATCCTTGTTTTATTCTACATAGCGGTTGGCGCATCGTCATTATCTGGCGACGAATGAGGGCTGGCCGAGGCCAATCTCTTGGAAAGGCAGCGCAGATTCTTCGACTCACCACCCCCAAGCTGAAGAACGCTTGGGGTTCCGTTCGCTCAAAATGACAACCACCTTCGGTGAGGCTAACGTTTAGTGAAGATATTTGCTTGCCAATGATCGCGACGGAAGAGTGTTGCCTTTTGGCGGCAATGGAACTGGTAGACTTTGGAAAACAGAGTCAGGAAGCGAGCCATGTTTTTTCCTACGGACGATATACGCATCAAGTGGATCAAAGTCGTTTTGCCTCCGGTATTTTTGGAGGAAGAACTGCCGATGACGGAGGCTGCTTCGGCGACCATCGTCAACGCCCGCACCGAGATTGTGGATATTCTGAACGGGCGCGATGAGCGGCTGCTGGTGCTGGTCGGCCCCTGTTCGATCCACGACATCAAGGCGGCGCAGGAGTATGCGGCGCTGCTGAAGGGCGCGATTGCCGAGTTTTCTGACGAACTGCGGATCGTGATGCGGGTTTATTTTGAAAAGCCGCGCACCATCACCGGGTGGAAGGGGCTGATCAACGATCCGTATCTGGATCAGACCTTCAAGATCAACGACGGCCTGCGGCTGGCGCGGCAACTGCTGCTGAAGCTGGCCGAGACGGGCGTGGCGGCGGGCACGGAATTTCTGGACATGATTTCGCCGCAGTACATTGCGGGGCTGGTCAGTTGGGGCGCGATCGGGGCACGCACCACCGAAAGCCAGGTGCATCGGCAACTGGTTTCGGGGATTTCTTGCCCGGTGGGCTTCAAAAATGCAACCTCGGGCGATGTGCAGGCGGCCATCGACGCAGTGCTGTCAGCGGCGCACTCGCACACCTTTTTGGGCCACACCAAATATGGTCAATCGGCGATCTTTGTGACGGAGGGCAATCCCGACTGCCATATCATTTTGCGGGGCGGCAAGAAGATGGTCAATTACACGGCTGAGGCCGTGGCCCAGACCGCGCTGCAAATGGAGCAGGCCGGCGTGAAGCCGCGCATCATGGTGGATCTGAGCCACGCCAACAGCAACAAGGACTATAAGCGGCAGGCCCTGGTGTGCCACGATGTGGCCGCGCAGATTGCCGCCGGCAACCGCAAGATCATGGGCGTGATGATCGAGAGCAATCTGGTGGCGGGCGCGCAGAAAATCGTTCCCGGCCAGCCGCTGGTCTATGGACAGAGCGTGACCGACGGCTGCATCGACTGGGCCGAGACGCATCAGTTGCTGGGTGAACTTGCCAGGGCGGTTCGGGCCCGGCGAGCGGCGACCGCCTGATCCCGCCCTCAAATCGTGTCCCGTGCCCCATCCATTCCGCACAAAACGCGGAATGGATGGGGCACGGGACTGTTGGACTTCCCAGCCCAAGCGCTTCGCATTTATATTCCGAATTTTGAGTTGATCAGGAAGACCGAAGAATGTTCTCCAGCCGTACCGGCGGGCAGAACCCATGAATTCGCGAAGAAGCTGGGAATCTGATTTGCGGCTCAAACCCTGCTGCTATATGATTGATTACAAATAAATTAATGGCGGAGAGACAGGGATTCGAACCCTGGATACCCTTTCGAGTATACACGCTTTCCAAGCGTGCGCCTTCAGCCACTCGGCCATCTCTCCATAAAATCAACAACTTACGCGGAATTACTCTCCAAAAGGGAACACGCCTGGGAGGGCCGTATGAGTCGCTTTTCTGATTTTACCCGAGAGAGGAAGTACCTCTGCAATGTATCGCCCGCAACCGTGTCTTGGTACACACATGCTTTCAAATGGCTGCCTTCTGAATCACCCACGCAAGCGGAACTCAAGGACATGGTGGTGAGGATGAGGGAAGCGGGACTAAAAGAAACCGGGTGCAACGCTGCAATCCGGGCCATCAACGCCTATCTGCATTGGAGCAGCGGCTCAGAGCACAAATGCGGGGCCGGATGCACCCATCCACGAGTCCACCAACTGAAAGAACCACAGAACATCTTGCCCACACTGACAGAAACCCAAATCCACTTGATTGTGAACTGGAAGCCCAAACCCAAGGACTTCCATGAGCGGCGCTTGCATCTGCTCGCCCTATTGCTGTTAGACACTGGCTGCCGCATCACAGAGGCCCTCACAACGCGCGTCTCCGATGTTGACCTAGACAATCTGCTTGTCACACTGGACGGCAAGGGCAGAAAGCAGCGGGTTATTCCTATCTCGTTTGCTCTGCGAAAAGCCATACACCGCTTTGTGGCAGACTTCAACCTGAAACCGGACTCGCTGCTCTTCACAACGCCAGAGGGTGTGCCTGTGCGTCGCATGACGGCCCTACGCAGCATCAAGCTACTGTGTAAGCATCTTGGATTCGTGCCACCCGCAAGAACGCTCCACAGCTTCCGGCATTCATTCGCGGTGTTCTACTTGAGGCGCGGGGGCAGCGTGTTCCATCTCCAGAAGGTCTTGGGCCACAGTTCGCTTGAGATGACCCGCCGCTACGCCAACCTTGCGACGGCTGACCTCCAGGCTGTGCATGAGCGCGTGAGCCTGCTAACGAAATAGGGCATCCTACCGCCCGCGCAGATGTGGGAGACGGTCATAGAGGCGAACGGAAGTGACCGCGTCTGCTCACACGCTGTACAAAAAGAGCCGGTAGACCACAACCGAATCGAGGAGCCGATGGCTAGAGTTGCCAAAGGCTCCATTTCCCGGATGCTCTTGCACCCTGAATTAAGCACTCTTTTAATCAATTACTTGCGCAAAACGTGTCTAAATAGCCACAAATGTGGCATCTCAGACACATAAAACAGGCGAAAATCAGGACAAAATCAGCGTAAACCCTTATAAATCAACAAAAATATGATTTTTCGATAATTGTTTGTTCATGTAAATGTTTGGATTGCTGCGCTCTTTGGCGGGGGTGTCGGCAAGATTTTGACCCACCCCCTATGCCATTCGCGCGATGCGGCCTGCAAGAGCACCTCAAAACGGTCGCACCGTGTCAACGGGCTTGAACCTCTCCGTTGCTACGTTGACCGCCATGCGCGGGCCACACAAACCCACCGATACGTGGTGAATGAATAAAATGAATTCACAACGGTGGTGGTGGTTGTGACCGTCGCTAATCAAATCTCTTATACGGCGACGGTCATTCTGTGTGCTTGGCTCCGCACCCACGGGCGGCAAGCCGGGCGTCTGTAACCCACGTTTTCTTACGGTCAATGCCCAAGGCTGCCAAGCCCTTGACAAGCGTTGCAACCGTCAGCTCAACATTGGCCTTGACGTATGCGTGGGCCGCTGCATCCTTGCCGTCCGCGTCAGCCTTGAATCCAGCCTTTTTGACATTCAGCACAGCCTTGACCACGGCGTCACCAATCTTGGTCATCTCGCACGTGGCCTCATCACAGACGGCCTCAAAGTCCTCCAGGCCCCGGTAATCCCGGCTCTTGATATGGCTGATGAATGAAGAGGCTGAGTATTCGTCTTTGCCGTCCGTCATCTGTAGCCGGGTTCCGTGTGCGTCCGTGATGGCCGCCCCTAGCTCGCCACTGCCGCGCATACAGTTTTCGAGGGTCAGCTCAAATGCGCCTTTCGTCGCCTTGGGGCTGTGATAAAGCACCACAACCGCACCGTCCTTCCCTTGCCGCCGCTGAGTCCTAAACAGAATCTCGCTGAAGCCGCGCGTATCAGCCGCGCTATTTTCGTCACCCTTCATAAACCGGATGGCCGTGTCCACAATCAACACGGAGCCGTCTAGCGCCGCATCCGGTATGTCATCAAGCTGGATGTTGCCTAGGTTCATGGACCGCACAAACAGTGATTCGCCAAGGTACTGTTCCACGCCGATCTTCCTGACGCGGTTGGACAATGAAATCAAGCCCATCTCGGGGCACAAGTAGAGCACACGGCTTGGTTGGTTCACCACAGGCAGAAAGCCAAATAGCGGCTTTTTGGTGATGAGCGCCGTTGCCACGTTGAGGGCAATCAGACTCTTGCGTTGTGCCACGGGCGCGGCAATCGCACAGATGGCCTCCCGCGCTAAAAACTGGTCAATCAGGAAAGTGGGAGGCGGGCAGTTGGTGACATCTTCCTTGCTGTGAAACATCTGCCGCCAATCCACTGGAGCCACAAACGTCTCGCGGGGCTTTCCAAGCACAACCACGGGGTCAGCTCCAGGCTCTTCCTGAAAAGCGCCATGCAACCGGGCCATCTCAACCTTGAAAGCCCGTGTATCCCGCTTCTGAGCCTTGCAAGTGCCATGTGAGCACTCAAATGCCAGCTTCCCATCCAGGATGCCAAGCACGGTGCTGCTCTCCGCGCCGGGGCCGCTTGAGTGTTCCAAGACCCACGGGCATTCAACGCCCAACCACCAGCCGTTTGGTGCCCGTTTCTCAAAGTCTCGGACAGCAATCTGATTATGACTAGCATATTCCAACAACCATGTTTTCCACGCATCCGCCGTGGCGTCATCTACTGCCGTTGCGGGGTCAAACACCTCATGCGCGGGAGCTAAAGCCCGGACCCAATCCGGCACCGGCAACAGCGGCGCATCAACCAAGACTGTGTACGGCTCTCCACTTGGGTGGATGCACCCGGCAGCCATCACATAGCCCGTGGCACTCCGTATGTCCCCCTTGAGGCCGTCATGCTCCCACCCGGTTGACTTCAAGCCGCTGCCTTGAAAATACTGTTGGACGCCAAAGCCGTCTGTCCGGCCCGTCCGTACCGCGTATGTCCGACCCGTCTCCAGGTTTGCAAAATCCGCCACACCCGCTAAACCGTGGTCATAGTCAACAACGGTCAAGCCACTTGGCCCCGTGGCGATGGCAACATTGGCGTCCGGCTGCCCTGTTGCGCTCCACCATTCCCGGACCTTTTGCTCATCAAGCGTGGCGTCTTTGAAGCCGTTGGCCGTCATGGGCTTTTTGGACTTAGGCCAGCACGGGAACACGTACCATCCGCGCCGGAGGCAATCGAGGGCAATTTCCATCAGGCGCATGGGACCATCACTTCCTTGGCGTATCCTCCGCGCAGTTGGTCAAAGTGCTGTTCCGTCAGCTCCTCACCCGGAGCCACGTACACAAACTTATAGACGCGGCTGTCTAGGATGTCCAACTCAGAGCCATCCGGCCAGCGCACCAGAGGCGCAATGACAACATCCTCGTACTCTTTCGCACCGCTCTGACGGGGAATCTTGAGCGTCACAAAAGCAATCACAGGCTCTAATGTGTGCTCCGGGAAACCATCGGCCTTGTCCGGCTGCGCAGGTTCCCACTTAACAAGGACTCGCCATCCTTGGCCGGGTAATGTCTGAAAAATCTTCTCGCCATTCTCACAATTGAACATAGGAAATTCCTTTCTGTTTGGTTGGTGTCGTGAGCACAAGGCCCCCGCAATTGCACTTGCAAGCCCGTAGGCGCGTTGGTGGACGTGCGGGGCCGGACACGGCTTTCAGTGATTCAGCCTTCTGACGGTCCGCTCAAATGCCTTGTGGAATTTGTCCGCGTGTTTTTCCAAGATTTCGTCCACGCCATCAGCGTCCAAAGCATGTATTGTGGGCGAAAAGTGCGGGCTTGCTATGTGGTAATGAACGCCGCCGCCCATGTTGCCCGACCGGGCCATTTTACTTAGCCCGTCCATAACTCCGCCCGGTACAATGCCCTCACCGGGGGATAGCATGGAAGGCACGATGTCACCACGGCCCACACCGGGCACAACGCCACCTTCCTCGAAAGCCATAGCACCGGCAAACGTGGCAGCAGCGGCGACCGCACCAAGGGCCGGACCAACAACGGGAATGCCAGACATAGCGTGGAATGCAGCGGCAGCCGCAGCCTCTGCATGTGCTAACTGCGCGGTTTTCTCATGTGCCACCTGCATAAGCGCGGCTTGCAACGATGCGCTAATCATGCTCGAAAAGGCCGTCTGTGCCACCTTGGCCATTGATTCGTGTCCTTGCCCAACCTTGAGCAAAGACTGCCCCCATGCGTTTGCGGTTTCCATAGCGGCGGCCTTTTCCGCTTGCGCTTGCGCCGCCGCATTCTCGGCCATTCTGTCCTGGTGCTCCCTATCAAGTGCCGCAATCTGATCGTTGATTTTCCGTTGCTCGGCAACCTTGGCTTGGCCCATTGATTGAGAGTCGGCAAGCTCTTTCAGCAACTCCGCGTGGTTGGCTTGGTACTCCCTATCAAGTTCAGCGGCCTTTGCGCTGGAGTCATTGGTACTCTTCGGTTTTTCAATTGTGTTCATTGCGCTGGAATGGCGCGTCTTCTCTTTCGCAGCCACGTCCTCCGCAGCTATTTCTTGCTTGATTGCAGCGTCCTTTACCTTGGCTTCTTCCTCCGCCGCGCGCCGGACGGCCTCAATGTGCTGGTCGAGCAGTTCACTGAAAAAGTTGGTACCCTGAAGATTCTTGGACTGCTCTTCCTTGATGGCCTCATCAATCACGGCAAGCCGGGCAGCGGTGCCTTCCCGTGTGGCGTCTATCTTTTTGCGCTCGCTCTGCTCCAGCTCCCGGAGGTCACGGCTGTACTCCTCCGTGGATGCCTTAGCGTTTAACTCGGCAACCTTGGCCGCGTACTCCCCGTTTATTTCAAGGGTCTTTTCCTTGAGAGCCTTGAGCTGGTTTTGGTAGTCCTTGCCCGATCTATCCAGCCCGGCAATCTCTGCTTGGTTGGCAGAAAGTTGGATGTCACGGTCACGCCCGGCAAAGGCTATCTCTGAGGCAAGCCTCTGCTCAATTGAGGCACGGTGTACGGTCAAGAGTGCATCAGCCGTGGCACGTTCACCGGCTAGCGTCTGCTCATTGAGCCGGGCTTGACTCTCAGCCGCTTGCCGTGCCGCTGCCGCTGCTTGCGTTGCGCCGTGGTTGCTCTCCGACTTGCCCGCATTGGCCTTGTCCAGGTTCTTTAGTTCGTTGACCCGCCCTTCAAGCCCCGTCACGTCCCGAAGTGCGCTAACAAGATTCTGCTGTGCTTGAAACTCTTTTTCGGTGACGCCCACGCCCGCTTTCTTCAGCTCAAGGGCGGCCTCTTCAAACTTGTTGTAATCCCCGCCGTGTGGGTTGTCTCCACCAACCACCGTCTGATTGGCCTTGTATTGCTTCATCATGTCAAGGATGTGCTCAGCACTTTGCCGGGTTCCGGCCAAGAGGTCAGATGCTTCCTTGTTTTTGCCTTGTGCCGCCAACGATTCCCACTGAGTGCGGAATTGCTGTAAGGCGTGGTTCGCACCGTCAGAGCCAATGCCGAACGTGTACCAATGACCCTCAAGGTCTTTCATAACCACATCGGCGGCCTTGGCAACTTCCTCAAAGCTGTGAATCAACTCCGCCATGCTCTGTTTGTCAATCAGCTCCAGTTGGAGCCGGAGCGCACCAAGATGGTCATTTCGCAGCTCATCAGCACGTATTCTGGCCTGGATGATTTTTTCGTCCAGACTGTTGAAAGCGTTGTTGACGGCTGTGCCAAACCGTACTTGGTCATCAGTCAACTTCTCTCCGGCTTCGTGCATCTTGGCCAAGTGCTCGATTAAAAGCGTCGCCCCGAGGGCAATGGCCATGAACGGGAAGGCCGCCTCTAGAGCTGGACCAATCGGGCCAAGCCCGGCAATGAACGTGGTCAAGGCACGTGGCAGATGGACGCCGAATTCTTCGCCCAACATCATGACGGAGTGTCGGGCCTCCCCCGTGGAGTACCCAACCGCGCTGCCCATCTCACCGGCTCCGCTTTTTATGTCTGCGAAGGCTCCGCGCGCGCTCCTTGCCGCATCTGCCAAGCCGGATTGAAAAGTGGCCGTCTTCGTTGTGAGATCGACCGATAATGACCAGACCGGATTTGCCATAACTCTCCTATTTCTTCATGTCCTCCAGCCCATCATTAAGGCCGGATATGAATTCCTCTAACACTTCGTCTTGCACAGAACGGGCCGCCATTTCAAGCCAGTGTTGCGCCGGGATGTTCTCTGATGGTGACCCAAACTCACTACTGTCCGGTTTAATTTAGATTTGTAGCCATCAAGTTTATTGAGACGTGTGGTTTGCAGCGGTTATTAGGTGTCCACGATTTGAATTGCGTGGGGCTCATTTGCGATGCTTTCGGGATTCAACGAGCGGGAGTGCCGCATGAATATGGGCAAGACGCTGTTTGCGCAGGTGATGGAGTTTGTGCCGTGGAAGACCTTTGGACGCATCATCGAACGGCACAAGGGCGATGCAGGAGTACGCACGCTCGGCTGCGCTGATCTATTTCGCATCATGGCCTTCTCTCAACTCACCTGGCGCGAGTCGCTGCGCGACATTGAGG
>Ga0224528_1000241_pt1 | contig 46324 bp, 43 predicted proteins | sample CBST25metaG_2_FD_179888 | JGI IMG/M metagenome (GOLD analysis project Ga0224528, IMG submission 179888) | Peat soil microbial communities from Stordalen Mire, Sweden - C.B.S.T25 | ecosystem: Environmental > Terrestrial > Soil > Wetlands > Peat | place: Sweden: Norrbotten County, Stordalen Mire...
TTCTTGCCAAAGACTCGGTTCAAACCCGCTGGTCAACGATCAAAATGCCGGGCCAGAGGAGAAAATCCCCTTTTCCACCTGCCGGTTGGGGGATTTTGCAAGAGGCTCAACTGATTGATCGTTACCAACTCACTGGAGCCGAGGTTGAGGGGCTCGAGAATATCGCTCTCGAAGAGATCGACGATGCCCTTGGTGCAGTCGTCGATGTACATGAAGCTGCGCGTCTGATGGCCGTCGCCCCAGATTTCGATCTGGTGTCGGCCGGAGTGCTTGGCCTCCAGAACCTTGCGGCTGATGGCGGCAGGCGCCTTTTCGCGTCCCCCGTTCCACGTACCCAGAGGGCCGTAGACATTGTGGAAGCGGGCCACGCGCGTCTCCAGCCCGAAGTCTTCCCGGAAGTGGCGGCACATGCGCTCGGTGAACAACTTTTCCCATCCATAGCCGTCCTCTGGCATGGCAGGATAGGCGTCCTCTTCCTTCAGCGGAACTACTTCGTAATCCTTCTGCTTATCGCCGTTGTAGACACAGGCCGACGAGGAATAGAAGAAGCGCTTCACGCCCGCTTCGCGCGCGGCAACCAGCATGTGGGTGCTGATCAGCACGGTCAACATACACAGGGCCTTGTTGTTCTCGATGAATCCCATGCCGCCCATGTCGGCCGCAAGCTGGAAGACTCCGTCGATGCCCTGAACGGCTTCCATGCAGGAATCCCGAAGCTGCAGATCCAGGATCCGATTCTCCGCCGCCGGGTTCTTTTGGTACCACTCGTCGAACGGCTTGACGTCGACCGCGCGAACACTGGCCGCGCCCTCGGCAAAGAGTTTATTGACCAGGTGACCGCCTATGAAGCCACCAGCCCCACAAACCAGAAGATTCGCATTACGGATGCGCATCAGTTACATCTCCCTGAATAATTCTCTTGTGAAAGTTCTGTTATCCGAGTGCCGTAAGTTACACGAACTCCCGCTATCCAAAAAAGGCGCAGATTACGCAGTTAGTAAGTTTCACGGCCAATCCGCAAGCTCCACGAAACTCGTAAGAAGTATTGCACAATGACTTCACATCGGAAATCGACGGGGCGAGTTAGTGCGGTTACGCGAAATCTAATTAGCAGGTTACTTTTAGGATTAGCTGAATCTCAGGAATGGCGCGCGGAATCGACAACCGTGGCGGCTTTCGTCCTTCTCGGCTTTGAGACAAAAAGCTGCAGCGATGCAGTATTGGTAACTATGGATTCAAACTAAAGATATGATTTTTGTTGTGCCGAACCCTCATTTTTACAGCATTTCGTACCAAGAAAGAAGGGACAATCCTGCGGCTCATCTACACCCAAGATCGGAGTTACACCTTCAGACTGGAGTCTCAGTAGAGCTGTTTGCCGGTCTCGTCTTCGAGGGAGGCAATGAAGGAGCGAAGCGCCTTGACGCGCGGCTCCGCCAGCCGCCTGGCTGGTTCAAGACGAAGCCTTGGCGGCAACTCCTCGACGGCCCGGCGCAACGCCGAAAGCACGGAAGAGAAGGTCGGATAGCGCGAGTCGCGGCCGGTCTTGGCCAGTGCCCGCGCGGCTCCGATAGCTCCCAGTTGTTCGAGGATGTCGGCGTCGCGCAGCAAAACGGCTTCGATGCCGGCCGGTTCGTCCTGGGGCTGATGGCTCCGGATGGTCTCCGCAACCGCTTCCAGCTTTTCGGCGGGAAAGCCCCAGCCCGTGAGCAACTCCCGCGCCCGTGCAATGGTGTACGGTACGTGGTCCCAATGCGCCAATTCCGCGGGTTCCAGGGGACGATGGCCAACAAAGACCCCCAGGTCGTGCATCCAGGCGGCGGCAAACAGGACGTCATCGTCGTAGCTCATCCCGTCGCCCAGGCGCACCGCGAGCGCGTAGACGCGCGGCTGGTGCCCGAATTTGTCCACAGGGTTGGCCTCGGCTCGAAGGTAGGCCTCGACCGCTTCCTTCCAGGACGCCATCGTTACCGGCTCTCGCTCGGCCAGCGAGGGGTGATGCGGAAGAGATCCAGTCCGCCCAGGTCCTCCACCGTGAAGTCCGGCGCTGCGGCAGGGATGGCGATAATTCCGCGCGCGGGCAGTTCGACCGGCTCAAAGCCCTCTCCGGTCAGCCTGCCTGTGCCGGCAGCCGCAAAGAGATAGGCCAACCCCGGCGCGGCTTCGCCTTCGTCTCTCAGGCTGGCGCTGGTCCAGCTTCCCGCCTTGTGCAGGCGCTCCACGCGAAAATACTCGACATCCAAAAGGACCGAGCGGTCCTTCAGATCTTTGGCCGGAATCTTGCCCGCACGGCTGGTCAGGCGCATCGCCTCGAGCGATTTCTCCACGTGCAACTGGCGCGGACGGCCGTAATCGTAGAGCCGGTAGGTCAAATCGCAGTTTTGTTGGGTCTCCAGCAGAATCGAGCCCGGCCAGATGGCGTGGACCGTTCCCGCATCCACATAGACCATGTCGCCAGCCGCCACATCGAGCACGTTCAGGTTCTCTTCGAGCGTGCCGGAGTGAATTCCTTCCTCGATCGTCTTGAGTGAGACTCCTGGTTTGATGCCGCAAGCCACCTTGGCTCCCGGATCGGCTGCCAGCGCATACCAGCATTCAGTCTTGCCGCGCGGCTCACCGTACTTCTGCGCCATGGCGTCGTCCGGATGCACCTGCACGCTGAGCTTTTCGCGGGCAAAGATCACCTTGAGCAGCAGCGGCGAACCCGGGTCATGCGCGCCGGTTCCCAGCAGGGCCTGCGGAGCCTGGCTGAAAAGCTCGCCGAGCTTGTGCCCCGCGTGAGGACCGGTGGCCACCAAACACTCGTCGCCGGTGAGCCAGGCTTCTCCGATGGGGTTACCCTTCGCGACCTCGTCGTACCAGGGGCGAAGGTCGTTCCAGCCCCAAACCCGCTCAACAAACTGCGACGTAACGCGAAATGGAATCCATTCGGAGAGCGAAGACTGCTGGGAAGTTGTCATGATCATTGCCCCTATTCTTGTTGAGAAGACCTGTGAGGAATGGAACCAGTCCGCGCCCACACCCGTCACATTTTTGTGTTTTGTGGCTTGGATGGATCTCGGACGGTGCATTCCCGGCAAGGCCGTATCAACCTATTGTTACGCCATTAAGAGGCCCGCAGGTCAAGCTTTACGGCCTGGCCCCGAGGCTGCAATCCCACTTTACCAGATGGGCAAACCCATCCGTCTGTGCTGGATTTCGCGATTCCGGCCCGCCTGCCGCCGCGCGCGCCGTCCAACGCATCTTGCAGAGTGGAATGTTTGCTCCATCCCCCCTTCACCGGATAGCCTAGGAGCGCAGGAAGAATGATTTCTCAAGGGCTTACAATCTGTTTTCCTGAGTCGAATCCCGGTCCGCGATGCTCTGGACCCGTTCGTCCCGGTTCGGCCGCCGCTTGTCAAAGCGCAGCATGAACGCCACACCGGCTGGGAATCCTCCGGCCGCCATCCCGCGGGAAGCCGCGAAGGAGTCACCACCAGCGCATGTCAAAGTCAGTTTCCATCTGCGTCATCGGATCCGGTTATGTAGGGCTCGTAGCAGCCGCCTGTTTTGCAGAAATGGGACACAAGGTTGTCTGCGTAGACAACGACGAAGCCAAGGTGAAGACGCTGCGCGAAGGCGGCGTTCCGATTTACGAAGAGCATTTGCCCGAACTGCTCGCCCGGCATAACGGCCGCGGCGTGACCTTCACGACCGGCCTGGGCACAGCCGTCGAGCAGAGCGAAGCGATCTTCATCGCCGTCGGAACGCCGCAGGGCGACAGCGGCGGCGCCGACCTCTCCTACGTTGAGGCGGTGGTTTCAGAGGTTGCCCGCTCCGTCAACGGCTACAAGGTGATTGTGGAGAAGAGCACGGTGCCGGTCTATACCAACGAGTGGATTCGGCGGGTGCTGCACCGCTATGGAGTGAACCCTAACAGCTTCGACGTGGTTTCGAACCCCGAGTTTCTGCGCGAAGGCACGGCGGTCCTGGATTTTCTGCACCCCGACCGCATCGTGGTGGGCGCCAACACCGACCGCGCCGCCGAGGTATTGCGGCGCATCTATGAGCCGCTCACCTCGGGAAGCTACTATGCCCAGCCGGATGCGCTGGAAGGGACCTGCAGCGCGCAGAATACGGCGAAGCTGCTGGTGACTTCGGCGCAGAGTTCAGAGATCATCAAGCACGCCTCGAATGCCTTTCTAGCGTTGAAGATTTCGTTCATCAACGCCGTGGCCAACCTAGCCGAGGCAGTCGACGCGGACATCGAGGACATCTCCGCCGGCATCGGCCTGGACAGCCGCATCGGCCCCAAGTTTCTGCGCGCGGGCCTGGGTTATGGCGGCTCCTGCTTTCCCAAGGATGTGGCCGCCTTCCACTGGGTGGCGCAGCAGCAGGGCGTGGATTTCCAACTGCTTCAGGATGTACGCAAAATTAACGAAACCCAGAAGGATGTCTTCTTTAACAAGGTGCGGGCCGCGCTGTGGACGCTGCGGGGCAAGCGGCTGGCCGCTCTGGGCCTGGCGTTCAAGGGAGATACTGACGATGTGCGCGAGTCTCCCGCTATCGACGTGATTCAGAAGCTGCTGGAGGCCGGCGCCTCGGTCACGGCCTACGATCCGGCCGCGATGGAGCGCGCCAAAGCCTTGCTTCCGCCCTCGGACAATCTTCACTATGCGGAGAGCATCTACGAGGCAGCCAAGGACGCGGACGCCGTTCTGATCCTGACCGACTGGAAGGAGTTCGCCGATCTGGATCTGGCGCGGCTCAACCAGGCGGTTCGCTTCCCCATCGTGATTGACGGACGCAACCTCTACAAACCGCAACTGATGCTCGATCACGGCTTCACGTATGTCAGCGTGGGCCGACCGGCAAGTTACCAGGCCCAGCAGGGCAAGCCGCGCAAGACGATCATGTAGGAACTCGAATTTCAGCCAATTTTCACGTTTTTTGAGACTCTTCTCCAAACTGCGGTCTCGGAGCTTTGAAGTTTTGAATATGCGCATTCTTGTTACCGGCGCCGCCGGATTTCTCGGGTCTCACCTGACCGATCGCCTGTTGGCCGAGGGCTACACCGTCCTGGGCGTCGATAATCTCTCGACCGGCAACCGGGAGAATCTGGCCCACCTGGCCGGGGAACCGCGATTCCGCTTCGAGGAGCGGGACATCTGCACGCCATTCGACCCTGGCGCGGTGGATTATGTCTTCAATCTGGCCTCTCCGGCCAGCCCGCCGGAATACCTCCGCCTGGCCATCGAGACCCTGCGGGTAGGCTCGGCCGGGACGGAAAGCGCCCTCGAAATCGCGGCCAAATACAACGCCGGATTTTTGCACGCCTCGACCTCGGAGTGCTACGGCGACCCCATCGAGCATCCGCAAACGGAGGAGTACTGGGGAAACGTGAACCCGGTGGGGCCCCGCTCGGTCTACGACGAAGCCAAGCGTTATGCCGAGGCGCTGGTGATGGCCTATCACCGCTCGCGCGGCGTGAATACTCATTTGGCGCGCATCTTCAACACTTATGGGCCACGGCTGCACCCGATGGACGGCCGGGTTATCTCCAACTTCATCATGCAGGCCCTCGCGGGCGAGCCGCTGACCATTTATGGCGACGGCAGCCAGACGCGCAGCTTCTGCTACGTGGACGACCTGATCGAAGGAATCCTGCGCCTCTCGCGCTCAGACGAGCACATGCCGGTGAACATCGGCAACCCCAGCGAGTTCACGATCCTGGAATGTGCGCAGGCCGTGCTGGAGGCGACCGGATCGGGCAGCGGACTGCGCTTTGAAGCCTTGCCCGTGGACGACCCCACACGCCGCTGTCCAGATATTGCCAAAGCAAAGGCACTGCTCGGTTGGGAGCCGAAGATCGAGCTGAAGGAAGGCCTGCGCAGATCGCTCGACTACTTCAAAGGTAAGGCCGCAATTCGCGGCTGACGATGGGCTCGGAACCTTATTCCGTTCTATCCTCGATGCATGCCGCACCTACTGATCTTCGACCACATGTTTCAGCTCCCTCTCCCTTTCCTGGAGAAGCTGCTTCGCCCGGTGATCGTCTACCTAGTTCTGGTTCTGCTGCTGCGCCTCTTCGGCAAGCGCGAACTGGCGCAATTGAACCCCTTCGACCTGGTGGTGCTGCTCTCGCTCTCGAACACCGTGCAGAATGCCATCATCGGGGACGACAACTCGGTCACCGGCGGGGTCATCGGCGCCTTCAGCCTGCTGGGCATCAACTGGCTGGTGGTGCGCGTGCTCTTCCGCTCCAGTCGGCTCACCCGCGTGCTGGAAGGCCGTGCCGTCGTTCTGGTCCAAGACGGCCAGCTCGACAAGCGCGCGCTCGACCGCGAGGCGCTCACCCGCGAAGAGCTGATGGAGGTGATTCACCGCCAGGGCTTCGACAGCCTGCACCAGGTGCGCCACTGCGAGCTGGAACCGAACGGCACCTTCTATGTGGAGGCTTTCGAACCCTCCATGGCCGACAAACACCACGCCGAGCTGCTGGAGCGCATCGACGCGCTTTCGCGCGAGGTGGCGGCGCTGAAGGCGCCTTCCGGCGGAGACTAGAGCGTTTTCGAGTCAAGTGTTAACAAACACCTGAGTGCCCCATGTATGACATCCATTCCGCGTTTTGTGCGGAAAGGGTGGGAAAGCACCATGAGTTCCTTTCATGCCGGATCAATAAGCAGGTCAAACCGGCCGAATGGTACACTCCGGCCACGGGTGCGTTTGATGCGCGGAACGGCAATTGAATATCGTCTGCGCCTCGTCTTCATGGCGGCGGGGATTACGCTGGGCTTCTGGGCGCCGTGGATCGAGGCATGGGGAATCGGACGGCGCATTCCGCTGCTCGAGTGGCTGGCGCTGGAACTCGCCCGGCTGGGCGTGGCGCGATTTGCCACTGCGATTCCCATCGTCATTGCGACGGGTGCGCTGATCGCTGCTGTGGGCGCGGCTCTGCGCATCTGGGGCACGGCCTGGCTGGGAATCGCCACGGTGAACCACATGCAGAGGAAGGCCGGCGCTGTTATGGCCGACGGACCATACCGCCACGTGCGCAATCCCCTCTACCTGGGTTCGTGGTGCATCTTTGCCGCCATGTCTTTTCTCATGCCGGTCAGCGGCGCGGTCTTCGTGATGGTGGTGCTCACGGTGTTTCTCTTGCGGCTCATTCTGGGAGAAGAAGCTTTTCTGGCCGGAGAGCTTGGCGAGCCGTACCGGGCTTATCTGCGCGCCGTGCCGCGCCTAAATCCGCGCCTGCGCGCCGCGCTGCCCTCAACGGGCGGCAAGCCGCACTGGCTGCTCGCGGTGTTGGCGGAGATCAACCCCATCGGCGTCTTTGTGACGCTGGCTTTTCTTTCCTGGAGCTACGACAACCTGCTCATGGTGAAGGCCATCATTGTCAGCTTCGGCGTCTCGCTGGTGGTGCGGGCGCTGCTGCCGGGGGAGAGACCCGCGGGCAGTCTTGCCGAGTAACTCCAGGGAGCAGACCGGCGCGCAAACAGAAAAAAGGGGCAAGCTCATGCTTCGCCCCCTTTCTTGTCTGCAGTCCGGAATACTACTTCTTGGTCGGAGCGATGACGTCCTTGGCAGCCTTGGCCACGCGGAACTTCACCACGGTCTTGGCCTTGATTTTGATGGCTGCGCCGGTCTGCGGGTTGCGGCCGATGCGGGCCTTGCGATCTGCCTTAACCAGGCGGCCGATGCCGGGAATTACGAAGACGCCGTTCTTCTTGGTCTCCTTGACGGCGGTTTCCGCGAGCAGGTCAAGAAAAGCCGCGGCTTGCTTGTTGGTCATTTCCATCTTCTCGGCCATGTGCCGCGTCAGGGCGGTCTTGGTCATTCCAGTTGCCATTTGATGTTCTCCTTCTGGGCGTGCCCTTGGGCGCGCCGGTGGTGCCTAGGCTTCTTTTGCGAGGCGCGTACCGCATGGAGGGAGTGCGTCCGAGCAACGCTGGTACGAAACCCCTGTATTCATGCGGGTTCCACAGAACCCCGTCGTTGGTTACAATGCGGCTTTCGGGCAGGCAAAGTCAATGGAAAATCATGGATTTCCACAGTTTTCTTAGGGTTTTCTGCTGTTTTCCCCGGTTTTTGCGGTTTTTAGCCCGAAAATGCCCCTTTTTGAGGTCATCGGCTGTGCGGGAACCGCTCAAAATGGCTGCTGCGCAGAGCGCCTCAACGCAGGCCGAAGAGCACCTTTCTCTTGGGGAGCGAGGCGGTAATCGGGGTGTTCAGAGCATCGACGACCGGCGCTGCGAGACGAAAATGGCGGATCACCGTGGCCGCGATGGCCGGGGCGAGGGCCGCTTCGGCGGGCAGAGTGGCGCTGAGACCCCATTGGCGGCAGCGGATCAAGTCCATCGCCGGATGCTCTTTAGGGAAGCCCTTGGGGGGACGGATGAGTGCGTTGCCTTCGAATTCGCTAAAAGCTCTCCGGATGGCTGCCGTCTGCAAGACTTTGCGGAGGTCGGCGTGGTGGTCGAGCAGCCAATGGCGAATGGCGGCCAACTGCTCCTTCTCCGGCATGTACGCGCCGGCGGCGATGATCACCTCTTTGGCGCTGATGTGGAAGTAGTAGCCCGCGCCGGAGGTCTTCTCCATTCCCTGGTGAGCCCACCAGGCGGCGACGTGCGTCTTGTAGGGCAACTTGTCGGCGCTGAAGCGGGTGTCGCGATAGATGCGGAAGAGGCACTTCTCCGCCGGGCGCACGAAATCGGGAGCGAAGTCGAGCATGGCGTCGGTCACCTTGCGGATCACGGCCAGCATGGGCTCTTTCAGCTCCGCATCGAAGGTGGCCTTGCGCGGCTGGAACCATTCGCGGTCGTTGTGGCGGGCCAGGCTACGAAGAAACTTGAGGCCGTCGGGGCGGAAATAGGGAAGAGATGCGGGTGCGGCAGGTTTTTCAGCGCGAGCCATGATGAATCCCAGTTTACCGGATCACCTTCAACGCCCCGCGGAAGAGGCCGTCGAAGTCCCCAGCCAGGGTCTTGTCTTTGGCGAGCGCCTGTTCGATGGCTTTTTCCGAGGCTGCATGCTGGTAGCCGAGGTTAACCAGCGCGGAGAGCACATCGTCCACCGCAGGGCCCTGCACGGCCGACTGCACGGGGGCAACGGCAAAGTCATCGAGCTTGTCTTTGAGTTCCAGAACCAGGCGCTCGGCGAGCTTTTTGCCCACGCCGGGGATGCGGACCAGTTGGGCGTGATCCTGGCCGCGGATCGCCTGCACAGCGCGCTCGACGGGAAGGCCGCTCAGCATCTTGATGGCCAGCTTGGGGCCGACGCCGCTGACGGTGATCAGCCGCTCGAAGAGGCGTTTCTCTTCGCGCTCCAGAAAGCCGAAGAGGGCAATCTGATCCTCGCTCACCTGGGTGTGGATGTGAAGCGAGGCCTCGGCGCCCACCGACGGCAGAGCCGTGAAGGTCGGCACCGAGATGACGACATCGTAGCCCACCCCGCCCGCCTCGATAATGGCCTGGCCGGGCTGCTTGTAAATGAGCTTTCCGCGCAAGTGAGCGATCATGAGTTGGGTTAGACCGCAATCTTGTCGAGATATGTCATTGCCTGTTGGTAAAGACGATCCTCAGAGACAGATTTCGGGCTCTCTGCGAGTTGAAAGAGTTGTTTTAGGTTTGAATAAACAATGCTCTCGGGAGTTACATCCTCGTCCGAGTCCCAGGAATGATCCAGTTCGACGCTAATGATCGTCTTCTCTGCCATGAATTTATGCAGATCGAATCTGTCTAACTCTTCAGACGACGGGAACTTGGTATTTATTAAAGCGAAGTCGTACTGCTTATCGCTTCTGCTCAGGTAGGCGCTCATCTGATCTTCCAAACCGGCGATAAAAGTTTTGCCCTTGGAGAGAGCAGGGGCACACGGCGACCATTGAATTTTGCCTTCGCGGGTGCGGATCAGAAGCTTCACAATCAATACCGCGGCTTTGTTCAGCTCAGTATCGCTCATTGTCTCTCCATTGCTGCGTCCAGCTTTCCAGACGCCTCTTTGAGTTTGCGGAAGATAACCTCACAATGCCGTACGATTTCCGTTTGGTTGCCTTCAAAAACTGCTCGCTCTGCCAAGAATTGATTCACGAGACCGACCAGCCGGATGACCTCATTGAGCCCTGTCGCCTGAGCCTCATTCCGCAGCCCGGCTTGCCAGCCCTTATTATGCGCCAGAACGCCGAGCAAATCTGTTGCAGATCGCTGGGCGCTTTCGAATCGCAAGTCCCGTACCGATTGCAGTAATTCCCGCGCATCCACCGACCATTGCGTGAAGCTGTGCGAGAGATTCCGGACCCGAACAGAGGTCGCCGCCTCTTGTGCTGCCTTCTTTGCGCCCTTTGCCTGCACCCACGCCATCCAACTGAAGACAACTCCGGCGATGCTTGCAGCGGTACCCGATATGGCCAACAACCAATTCCAGGCGCTTGCCGTCATCCAGGCTTCTTTCGCGCGGTGCCGTTGAACGCATTCTACCCCGGTTTACGGCCGGTTGCACGCCAGCTGTAAACCGAGCCAGAAACTCTCCTACCCCAGAATCCCCATCCGCTTCGCAACCCGCTCGAACGTTTCCAAAGCCTGGTCCAACTGGCCTTGGGTGTGTTCACTAGTGGGCATCAGGCGAATTCTCGCCTTGCCTTCGGGAACGGTGGGGAAGGCGATACCGGTTCCCATCACGCCCTCCTCAAACAGCGCTCGCGAGAAGTCCATGGTGACGCGTCCGTCGCCGAGGATCACCGGCGTGATGGGCGTCTCGGTGGCCGGAGTGGTGATGCCGCCGGTGTTGAAGCCCATACGCTTCAGTTCGCCTTGAAGGTAGCGGGCATTGGTCCAGAGGCGCTCGATGCGCTCCGGCTCACTCTCCAGAATGTCGAAGGCCGCAATGCAGGTGGCCGCAACCGCCGGCGGATGCGATGTGGAGAAGAGGAACGGCCGCGCGCGGTGGTAAAGATAGTCGATCAGGTCGCGCGAGCCGCAGACGTATCCGCCAAGTGCGCCGATAGCCTTGGAAAGCGTGCCCACCTGCACATCGACCTTGCCGTGCATGCCGAAGTGGTCCACAGAGCCGCGTCCGTTGCGGCCCAGGACGCCCGAGGCGTGCGCGTCGTCCACCATCATGATGGCGCCGTATTTTTCCGCCAGCAGGGCCAGCTTGTCCACCGGGCCGATGTCGCCGTCCATGGAGAAGACGCCGTCCGTAATCACCAGTTTTCTGCCCTGCTCGTTTTCCACTTCCTTGAGCAATTCCTCGCAGTGGTCGGCGTCCTTGTGGCGGAAAACCTTGATCTTGGCTCCGGAGAGGCGCGCGCCGTCGATGATGCTGGCGTGGTTCAGCTCGTCGGAGAGGATGAAGTCGCCCTTGCCCAGAATCGAGCTGACGGTGCCGGCGTTGGCCGTGAATCCGCTCTGGAAGACGACACAGGCCTCCACATTCTTGAACTGCGCAATCTTCTCTTCGAGTTCCATGTGGATGCGCATGGTTCCGGCGATGGTGCGCACCGCCCCCGAGCCCACGCCGAAGGTGCGCGTGGCGGCCAGTGCAGCCTCGATCAGCTTGGGGTGGTTGGCCAGGCCAAGATAGTTGTTGCTGGCCAGGTTGATGACCTGCTTGCCGTCGTAATGGCAGACCGGCGCCTGCTGGTCGTCGAGGATGCGGAGCTTGAAGTGAGTGCCTTTGGCGCGCAGCTCGTCGAGAGCGGCAGTGAGATGGGCGAGTTGCAGACGGGGGGTAGCCTCGGACATGACGATGCACCTCAAAAAATGAATAAATAAGAATAGCGCGGAAAGGCAGAGGTCAGGGGTCAGGACTTTTGTGCAGGTGCTGGGCTTGTGGTGCTCCCGGAAGATAGACCCGGCGGAATGAGCCGGATTCAAGTCCGTTCCTCTCCATTCCCGGTGGTCCGCGTCCAACCAGTACCGGGGATCGGCTGCAGGGGGTTCGCGGTTTTCCGGCTCATTGCCGGGGGCCGGTTGGCCCGCGTCCGCCCGCGCCGGATACAATTAGGTTCTACGCTGCGGCATAGGCTCCCGGTGAATGCAGAGTTCCCGAAGAGCATCCCTGGTTCCCCAGGTGGGGGCGAGGGTCGAAACAAACTTGAGATTTGGAGCAGGTGCACGTGAGAGGCAAAATCTGCCGCGGTCTGCGGCTTGAGTTGGTTGCAGGACTGGGTATCGCGCTGGCGATTCCCGCGTTGGCGTTGGCTGCGGAGAGTTCGCAGGGCCAGACCACGCAGACCACGCTGTCCGCGGAGACGCGCGATCAGAATGGGCGCACGCAAGCCACCGCTACCGTCACGGTGTTGGGCGAAGACGGTCTGCCCGCCACCGGAGCCGTTGCGGTTGAGGATCACGGTGAGCAAGTGGCCGGTGCAGCCCTGAACGCTCAGGGGCAGGCGAAGGTCGTTCTTGGTCTTGCCGGCGGAAATCACCTGCTGCGCGCGGTTTACGTTGGCGACACCTCCCACGTAGCCTCGACTTCGCGGGCAGCCGTGGTGCAGGCGCTGGACACCACCACGACCACACCCGATTTTCAGCCTCCCGCAGTCTCGCCGGCCACTCTTTCCCTCACCGCAGGCCAATCCGGTACAGCAACTGTCACCATCGTTCCGGAGAATAATGCGGCCCTGACCTCTCCGATGTTCATCGCCCTTTCATGCTCTGGCCTTCCCGATCAGGCCACCTGCACCTTTACGCCGCAGACGGTGGAGATTCTGGCTACGACGCCAACGAGCTGTGCCGCCGGCTCTGCCGCATCCCTCTGCCCGCCGACGAGTTCCATGGTGATTGGAACCCAGGCGGCCTCGACCTCATCGGTTACCCCGATTTTGCACCGCAACGTCAGCCCCATCGCCTTGGCAATCCTCTTTCCCGGAGCGCTGGGCTTGATTGGACTGGCTTGGGGAAGCCGTCGTCGCCGCTGGCTCAATCGGCTTTCGCTGGTAGCCCTGGTTGGTCTGGTGACCCTGCTGGGCGCCACCGCCTGCAACTCCCGCTACGGCTATGAGCACCATCCGCCGCCAACCAATCCGGCAACGCCGGCTGGTACGTACACGGTGACGGTTACCGCGCAATCCAGCAACGGTGTCACCGCCACTACCCATTCGAGCACCATCGCGTTGACGGTCAAGTAAGCGGCTGGAACAAGGATTCATCTTCCGGCGGCTATGGGCCGGGAGCCAAAAGAAACGAAGGACCTGCGGAGATCTCTCCCGCAGGTCCTTCGTTTTTGCCTGGAGATGAAAGCGCGCACAAAGCGATCAGCCTGGTTCACGGACAATCCGGGCTGATCCCTCATCCCTGACCCCTCCTTCATCACTCCGGCTTGAGTATGACCTTGATCGCCTCCCCGGATTGCAGCAGTTGCATGGCCTGAGGAAATTCGGAGAGCTTCAGACGGTGAGTAATCGCGGGCTCCAGGTTCAGCTTGCCGGTGGCCAGCAGGGCCTCCATCTGGAACCAGGTCTCGAACATCTTGCGGCCGTTGATGCCCTGTACGATGGCGCCCTTGAAGATGATGTCGCGGGCAAAATCCAGCTCAAAGGGCTTGGATGGGATTCCCAGCAGCGAGGCGCGGCCGCCGGTCCGCAGCAGCGAAAAGGCTGTCCGGATGGCCGCCGGATGACCCGACATTTCCAACAGCACGTCCACGCCGGTTCCGCCTGTCTCCGCCAGAATCCGCTCCTCCACCTTGTCGGTCGCCGGATCCAGCACCAGGTCGGCGCCCATGGTCGCTGCAACGCTGCGCCGGTTTGCGTTCACTTCCATGGCGTAGACCTTGGCCGCACCGCAGGCTTTGGCCACGGCAATCGAGAACAAGCCGATGGCGCCGCAACCGGTGACGAGCACGGTTTTGGCGGCAATGGGCCCGGCCAGAACAGAATGGACGGCGTTGCCCAAGGGGTCGAGCAGCGAGGCATAGTCGTGCGGAATGGCCGGCGAGAGCTTCCAAATATTGGTTTCAGGAATAATTGCGTAACTGGCAAAAGCTCCGTTGGCGTCCACGCCCAGAATGCGCACGTGCTGGCAAATGTGCGCCTGGCCGGTGCGGCATTGCAGGCATTTGCCGCAGGCCACGTGCATCTCCGCGCTGACTTTGTCGCCTTCCGTCACGGTGGTGACGCCTCGGCCCACACCGGCCACCACGCCGGCAAATTCATGGCCCGGAATCAGAGGAGGATGAATGCGCCCCTGGGCCCACTGGTCCCAGTTGTAGATGTGCAGGTCGGTACCGCAGACGCTGGCAGCCTGGACCCGCACCAGCACCTCGCCCGGTCCGGGCGCGGGCACCGGCACTTCACGAATCTCGACGCCAGCCGCGGCGTGAGCCTTGACGATTGCCTGCATGGTGGTGGGCATTCTTTGAAGCCTCCTTAAAAGCCGAGCTCACAGCCTATCACCGCCACGGGATGATAGAACGGAGTGCAGAGAAAACGTCGGCTGGAGGGCACGCATGGGTCAGAGGAAAATCGATTTTTACCATAGGTTCGCGGGAGTAGCACTGGAGATAACCCTGTGTGCTTTCGCCTGGTCCGCTGCCGCGCAGACCGCCGATCAGGCCTGGCTACGCTCCTCCCCCGATGGTACTTCGGCGCTCCAGCTCCGGGTTCGGGCGCTGGGAAATGGCCTGCTGGAGCAGTCCGCAGTCCGGGAGTTGCAGCGTGGGATTGGCGGCGCGGCCAAAACCTCTCGACTTGGACAGGGAAGAAGCGCCGGCGCCGAGATCGTTGTGGGAACAGTGGAAGAAGTGCGCATGGCCTTCCCGAGCCGGCCGGTTCCTGCCGATCTTGCGCCCGAGGGCTATGGGCTCAGTTCGACCGGCTCCGACGCGCACCTCCGCATCGTTGTCGCTGGCGCGGACGAGCGCGGCACACTCTACGGCGCCTTTGCCCTGCTGCGAAGTCTGGCATCGGAAGAAGACGTCGCCCATCTGAATTTGCGCGACCACCCGGCGATGCCCGTCCGCTGGGTCGATGAATGGGATAACGCCGACGGCTCCATCGAGCGCGGCTATGCTGGCCGGTCGATTTTCTTCGAGGGCGGCAAGGTGCGCGAGAATCTGGCCCCTGTCGCCGAGTACGCGCGCCTACTGGCTTCCGTAGGCGTGAACGGCTGCAACGTGAACAATGTGAACAACGCCGCGCCGTTTCTCACCCCCGCGATGCTCCGGGACCTGGCCCGCGTAGCTGGCGCGATGCGGCCCTGGGGCGTGCGGCTGGCCCTGAGCGTGGACATTGCCAGCCCGCAGAAGATCGGCGGCCTCCCGACCTTCGACCCGCTCGACCCGGCCGTCAAAGCCTGGTGGAAGGCCAAGGCCGACGAGATTTACGCGCTGATTCCAGATTTCGCCGGCTTCACCGTGAAGGCCGACTCTGAGGGCCAACCCGGTCCGGCCAGCTTTGGCCGCACCCCGGCCGACGCCGCCAACCTGTTGGCCGCTGCGCTCCAGTCCCACGGCGGCGTAGTCCTCTACCGCGCCTTCGTCTATAACCACCACCTGGACTGGCGCGACCTCAAGGCCGACCGCGCCCGTGCCGCCTACGACATCTTCCATCCCCTTGACGGCAAATTTGCCCCCAATGTCATCGTCCAGACCAAGGAAGGCCCCATCGACTTTCAGGCGCGCGAGCCAGTTTCGCCGCTCTTTGGCGGACTGACGCAGACCAGCCAGGCGATGGAGATCCAGGTGACCCAGGAATATACCGGGCAGCAACGCCACCTGGTCTATCTGGCGCCCATGTGGAAGCAGGTTCTGGATTTCGACCTCCGATCCAACGGCAAATCCACGCCCGTCAAGGAAGTTCTTGCCGGCGCAGCTTTCCGTCAGCCGCTGGGCGGCATGGTTGCCGTGGCCGGCGTGGGGCGCGACGCCTGGCTGGGCTCGCCGCTGGCGCTGGCAAACCTCTACGCCTTTGGCCGCCTGGCCTGGAATCCGGAACTCGATCCTGCCGAGATCGCCGCCGAATGGACCCGCCAAACCATCGGCACCAACCCGGAAGTGGTTCGCACCGTCGTCAGAATGCTCATGCAATCCTGGCCGGCCTATGAAAACTACACCGGCCCGCTCGGTATGCAGACCCTCACCGACATTACCGGGAGCCACTACGGCCCCAACATCGAGTCCAGTGAAAACAACGGCTGGGGACAGTGGCACAGGGCCGACCGCGAGGGCGTCGGCATGGACCGCTCGGTCGCCACCGGCACAGGCTACGCGGGCCAGTATCCGCCGGAAGTGGCAAAACGGTACGAGACCGCCGCCTCAACCCCAGACGAGTTGCTGCTCTTCTTTCACCACGTGCCGTACACGTATCGCCTGCACTCGGGCAAGACAGTGATCCAGCACATTTACGACAGCCACTACCAGGGCGCCGACGAAGCTGCGAAGCTTGTGGATGAGTGGGCTTCACTGAAAGGCCGCATCGATACGCGGCTTTATGAGCAGATGCGCGCACGGCTGGAGTATCAGGCAGGACACGCAATTGTCTGGCGCGACGCGATCGCCGAGTATTTTCTTAAGCTGAGCGGGATTCCCGACGAGCAGGGCAGGGCAGGGCACCATCCAGGGCGGCTGGAAGCCGAAGATGCGCGATTGACCGGCTACAAGATCATCGACGCTACGCCGTGGGAGGATGCCTCGGGCGGGAAAGCCGTCTCCTGCGTACTCGCTTCGGAAAACGCTCCCCAACGCAGTTGCACAGCGGAATGGACCTACAACGGACAAGCCGGGCGCTTTAACATTGCCGTCCGGTATTTCGATCTGCAACCCGGAGCTGCGTCGTTCATCTTCAAAGTCAATGGCACGACAGCGGCAAACTGGACTGCGGCCGCCGCGCTGCCGTCCAGCCGCCCTCACGGCGACAACTCAACCCGCCGCACCGTACGCGGAATCGACCTCAAACCCGGAGACGTGCTGCGCGTGGAAGGCGTTCCCGGCCAAGCCGACCCGGCGGCGCTCGATTATATCGAGATCACGCCAGTCGGAACTGGGCAGTAGCTCCTCTACCCCACCACCGCAACCTTAGCTCGCTTACCCAGCCGCACCACGATGCGTGCGGGCAAAGCTGCCACAGAAACAAGAGCGCCAGCGGCGCTTTCGCCATCCAGCTTGACCGCTTTTTCGGCGATCTTGCGGTTGGCTTCGGCGCCGCTGGCCGCGAGTCCCAAATGCACCAGCAGCTTGGGCAGTCGCAGTTGCTGCGAACCGTCCGGCCCGGCCACATCGGCAAAAGCAATAGCCACCTCTTCCAGGTCCTCGGCAGTCTCCTTCTGCTGGAACATTCGCGCCCAGTTCTCGTCCGCGCTGACTGCCGCTTCCTCGCCGTGGAAGTCCGCGGTAATCGTCCGCGCCAGCCGCTTCTTGGCTGCCATTGGATGCAGCTTCCCGGCAGCGACTTCTTCCTTGAGCGATTCGACCTCCGAGCCGCGAAGATCGGTCAACAAGAAAAAATACTTCCACATCAACTCGTCCGAAATCGACATGAGCTTGCCGTACATTTCGGCCGGCGGTTCGTTGATGCCGATGGCGTTGCCCAGCGACTTGGACATTTTCTGTCCTCCGCCCAGGCCCTCCAGGATCGGCGTCATCAGCACAATCTGCGGCTTCTGGCCGTAGACCCGCTGCAGTTCCCGCCCGCAGAGCAGGTTGAACTTCTGATCGGTGCCGCCCAGCTCGACGTCGCACTCCAGGCAGACCGAGTCGTAGCCCTGCATCACCGGATACAGGAACTCGTGCAGGCTGATGGGCTGCTCGGCGTTGTAGCGCTTGTTGAAGTCGTCGCGCTCCAGCATCTGCGAAACGGTAAAGTGCGCCGTCAGGCGGATGGTCTCTTCGTAACCCAGCTTGCCCAGCCACTCGCTGTTGTAGCGGACCTCGGTCGCGCTCTCGTCCAGGATCTTGAAGACCTGCTGTTTGTAGGTTTCGGCGTTCTTGTCGATCTGCTCGCGGGTGAGCGGCTTGCGCGTCACATTCCGGCCGGTGGGGTCGCCGATCAGCGAGGTAAAGTCGCCCACCAGGAAGATGACCGTGTGCCCCAGCTGCTGAAAATGGCGCAATTTGCGCATCAGCACGGTGTGGCCCAGGTGCAGGTCGGGCGCGGTGGGGTCAAAGCCGGCCTTGATGCGCAGCGGGCGTCCGGTTTTGCGGCTCTCTTCGAGGCGCTCGCGCAGGTCGCTGACGCGGATGATCTCCGCCGCGCCCTTCTCCAGCAAATCCATCTGTTCGTCTACAGGTAAGAACTCTTGCATGTCATTCCAAGTATAAATTTCGAGGGGGCCGCAATTCTTGCGAAGCGTGCAATTCATTCCACAGGGGAGAGCGTGCGCAGGAGCCCCCTACAGATAGGTCTCGTCGATAAAGCACCACCGCCAGTCCTCTCCCGGCTCGGCGGATTGAATCAGCGGATGCCCCGCCTTGTGAAAATGCGCGCGCGCGTGCCGATTGGGCGACGAGTCGCAGCAGCCTACATGCCCGCACTCCAGGCACATCCTCAAATGCACCCACTTGTCGCCTGTCTTCAGGCACTCCTCGCATCCCTTGGTTTGCGGTTTCACCTTCTTCAGATGCTCCGCAATATGACTACAGGTTTCTGCCGCCATCCTGACCTCCGCACGGCCGAGCCGCTTGTCCTCTACTCTTACTCCAAACTCCGCGCCTTTGCCAGTTGCACTTTCTATTCCTTCTGGTGCTTCTTGCCGCCGGTGCGTCGGGTTCGAACCCCATAGAACCGCGCCCAAGCCCATTTTCGTGGGCATCTCGCATTGGTTGACTTTGCCTAATGGACTAAGCATACTTAGTCCATGGCTTATACCGTCCACCAGGCGAAAACCCACTTCTCGCGGCTGCTCAAAGAGGCAGAAGCGGGGCAGGAGGTGATTGTTCTGCGCGGCAAAAAGCCGGTGGCCAAGCTGGTGGCCATCGAACCGCCCGCAACCAGGCAGCGGGTCCCTGGCGGATTTGAAGGCTTGGTTCATGCCGACGACAGCGCCCTCGATCCACTTACGGACCAGGAATTGGTCGAATGCGGCTTCGGATTCATGCTCGATGGAGAGCAGATCAAACATCCCGAAGAATCCGATCCTCCCTTGCTTGAACGGACCGGATGAAATATCTGCTCGACACTCATACCTACCTCTGGTATCGCAGTTCTCCCCAGGCGTTGCCCGCAGCAGTAATCTCCCTCCTGACCGATGCGTCGCAAGAAATGCTCATTTCCGTTGCAACCCCATGGGAACTGGCGATCAAAACCGGGATCGGGAAGCTCGACGCAGCCAGCCTGCTGGTGGATTTTGAAAGCAGGGAAACCGCGGCGGGATTTGTTATCCAAAGAATCACAACCACACAGGCGATCCGCTCGGGATTGCTGCCTCTGCATCACAGGGACCCCTTTGACCGGCTGCTGGCGGCACAGGCGTTGGAATTGGGAATTCCTATCGTCAGCCGCGATCGGGTCTTCGACCTTTACGGAGTCCAGCGCATCTGGGACTGAAGCGGCTTCGGGATTGAAGACAATAACAAATAGAGATATGCCGTTTGGCCGGAAAAGCCGGCGAACGGCGAATGGAGAATATTTTGACGAAGTATCACAAGTCGGTAGTGCCGAATAAGTCGCGTGCCGGCGAGCTCCCCCTGGTAGCCATTGTGGGCCGCCCCAACGTGGGCAAATCCACCTTCTTCAATCGCCTCACCAAGAGCCGCCGCTCCATCGTGGGCGACGAACCGGGCATCACCCGCGACCGCATCTATGGCGAGTACGAGTGGATGGGCCGCCAGTTCCGCCTGGTCGACACCGGCGGCATCGTGCCCGACGATCCGGAGCTGATCCCCACCGAAATCTACACTCAGGCCAAGGTGGCGCTCGAAGAAGCCGACGCCCTGGTGCTGGTGGTGGATGCGCGCACCGAACTGGCCAGCCCGGACTACGATCTCGTGCGTCTGCTGCTGCGCAGCAAGAAGCCGGTTTTCCTCGCCGTCAACAAGGTCGAGGGCGAGGCCATGGCCTATGTCGCCGAGAACTTCCGCCAATTGGGCCTGCGCAACGTTTTTCCCATCAGCTCCGAGCATGGATTGGGAATTGGCGACTTGCTCGAGGCCATCTCCGAGGCCATTCCGGCCCCGGTGCTCACCGAAGAGCAGACCCTTGCCGCCGAAGAGGCCGCCGCGAAAGCGGAAGCCGCCGAATTTGCGCCTCCGGATGAATCCGCCGAAGAAAGCCAGATCAATCCCACCCACGGCGAATTCGAGCAGCATGAAACTTCGGTCGCCATCATCGGCCGCCCCAACGTGGGCAAATCCACGCTGCTGAACTCCCTGACCGGAACCTCCCGCGCCATCGTCTCGCCCATCGCCGGAACCACTCGCGACGCCGTGGACGAGGTGGTCGACTTCGAGGGCAGCCAGTTGCGCTTTGTCGACACCGCCGGCATTCGCCGCAAGAGCAAGACGCACCTCATGGCGGAGAAGCTCAGCGTGGTCATGGCGCGCCGTCACCTTGAGGCGGCCGACGTCGCCCTGCTGGTGATCGACGCCAAGGACGGAGTTACAGGCGCCGACGCCACCATCGGCGGCTATGCCCACGAGAGCGGCCGCAGCGTCATCATCGTCGTCAACAAGTGGGATGCCGTCACCACCGGCCGCACCGATGGCAAGCCCCCCGCCGACCGCGAAATTTTCGAGACCCAGTTGCGCTCCGCGCTCAAGTATTTGAGCTATGCCCCGGTGGTCTTCCTCTCCGCTCTCGAGGGAACCGGGATGGGCCGCGTCCTGAACGAAGTCAAGTCCGTGGCCGCCGAGCGCCGCAAACGCGTCTCCACCGGCCAGATGAACCGCTTCCTCGACAAGATCGACTTCCAGCGCGCTCCCGTGCCCATGTCCAAGCGCATTCGCATCTTCTACATGACCCAGGCCGCCGTAGCGCCGCCCACCTTCGTGCTTTTCACGGATCGCGACATCAAGCTCCACTTCGCCTTCGAGCGCTTCCTCGAAAACCAGATCCGCGAGGCCTTCGGCTTCAAGGGAACTCCCATCTGGTTCAAGGTCAAGGCTCGCAACGCGGAAAAGAAAGACGATTAGGCCTCCTCTTTACGATGAAGCCGTACCGAAGCATCGAACCGCAACAGGCTTGCCTTAGACTTGTCCGGGAGGCCTGTCTTTCATGATTCGCAGCTACCAGGGGCGGCTGCCCCAATTCCCCGCCAGTTGCTACATCGATCTCTCCGCCCAGCTCATCGGCGACGTCACTCTCGGCGAGCATTCCTCGGTGTGGATGAACGCCGTCCTGCGCGGCGATGTCCACTCCATCCGCGTCGGCGCCAACTCCAACGTGCAGGATTGCGCCGTCCTCCACGGCCAGCGCAATACGTATCCGGTCCTGGTCGGCGATTGGGTCACCATCGGCCACAACGCCACGGTCCACGGCTGCGTTGTGGAGGATGAAGTCCTCATCGGCATGGGCGCCACCATCCTCAACGGCTCCCGTATTGGCTCCGGCTCCATCATCGCCGCAGGCGCGGTCGTTCCTGAGGGTACCCAGGTTCCTCCGCGCACGCTCTGGGCTGGCGTTCCCGCCAAGCTTCGCCGCGAGCTCTCGGAGAAGGACCGCGCCCTCATCCTCGAGTATGCCCAGAACTACCTTGACTACACCGAGATTTATCTGAAGGAACCCTCCGCCAGAACGGCGGAGGTTAATCGCCCCTGATTCGCCTGCATGGCACCGCGGTTGCAGATGGCTGGCGCGGAGGAGACTGGGAGCCGTTCCGGAGAGAGCAGGGGGCTTCCCATGCTGCGAAAGAGCTCCGCTTGCGGATGATAAACCCATGTTTTGTAGCAGGGCGCGACTTCAGTCGTGCCGCAAGCGCCTGAAAACAGAGGAGATTTGGCCTCTGCAGCGCGTTGCACAAAAGCTCTTCGTCTTGCCCAAGAACTCAATTTCTGCCCAAAAACTTCTCGCGGCCGTAGACCTTGCACTGCCAGACCGTGGCGGCCGAAGATGTTACTGAATTTATAACTGACGAGTAGGCGGTGATTCGCCCCGATTCAGGAAATCGCGGAAAACAGTTGGGAAAGCGACTTTTTATTCCTGATCTACTCGGCTGAGCACATCGTCGAAGTGGCCTCATTCGAGCAGCTCCCAGGTCATCTGACCCGGAAAGACTGCGCCCCATAACAGATGCAATCTTTCCGGCGTTCTTTCAGACCACGAGCCCTGAAGTTTTCCAGCGCGCCTAAAATTCCTTACGCCGGACCAGCGCTGCGGAGGCCCAGAACAGCACCCCCGCGATCCCAACCGAAGAAGCCATCGTGAGCCACGGCATGGGCGCTGTAATCGGTACGGCCATCAGGTTCATGCCCCGCAGTGGATTCAGCCAGCCCACCCAGTTATTGTGAAACTGCAATGGGTATAGGAATCCCACCACGATCAAACTCGCCGTGAACATCCACATCTCGTCCAGAAAACAAGAAAGCATTACTGCCACTGCGTAAACGGCCATTGAGCAAATGATCGAACGAACTCCGAGGACGGCAATCTGCTGTATTGTCGTGCCACGCGGCGGATGAAAATATAGCGCCTCGCCCACGTTCACAGAGATCACAATTGCCGTCTCTACCGCTCCCACGCCAGCACGTGTCAACAGCAGACGCAGGCGCGAAACCGGCATGGAGAGCGTGAAGTACATGGAGCCGTGAAAGCCACTTGTTGCCGCATAAAACGTCTGCGAATTGATCCCTGATCCGGCCAGATATACTGCGGCAAAGGCTCCAAGCAAGGATAATTGCATTTCATAGCCGATCCACCATCTCGCAGGCGGGGCCGCGTACGCAATGGGCAGCGCCATCAAGGCAATCGAGCAGAGCAGCAGAAATCCAAAACGCCACCGCGTCTCCAACCATGCTTTATACCAGAGCATTTCAGTCCTCCCTCACGTGATCTAAAAACAGTTCCTTCAGCGCCACTGGTCTAACTTCTACCGAGAGCGATCCCATCCGTTGCACGCGCTTCACCAGACCATCCACGTCCTCGTGTGCCAGCAGCGATGCCGTCCGCCCGCGCAGACGCAAGGAATCTACTCCGGTCAACGTCTCCAGTTCACGCGGCGCATCGCCGTCAAAGACCAGCAGGAGGCGTCTATATTGTGCCTTCAAGTCGTCGAGATTGCCCTCGATCACCAGCCGCCCTTGATCGATCAACGCCACGCGATCACAGATCTGCTCCACCTCGGCCAGTTGATGCGATGAGAAAAAGACAGTCACGCTCTCGTCTGACGACAGCGCCGCCAGCTCCTGCAAAACCTCTTCCGTCATCGCCGGGTCCAGCCCGCTCGTCGGCTCGTCCATCAGCAGCAACTCCGCGCCGCGCGCCATGGCCAGCAGCAGCATTAGCTGCGTTCGCATACCCTTCGAGAGTTTCGGAATAGCTTTGTCCAGTGGCAACCGGAAGCGCTTGAGATACTTCTCTTCCAAATCCTTGCGCCACGTAGGAAAGAACGGCCGCGTAAAGCGGATCGTCTGTTTCACCGTCATGAACGGATAGAGTTCCTTCTCTTCCGAGACAAACGCCACTCGCCGCCGCACGGCCACCGCATCGGCATCCGTGCGTATCGGCTTCCCCAATACTTCTAGCGAGCCCCCATCCGACCGGATCATGCCCATCAGCAGCTTCATCGTGGTAGTTTTACCCGCGCCGTTACGCCCCAGAAAGCCGCATAGCGCCCCCTTCGGCACATCGAGAGTCAGTCCGTTTAGCGCCGCTTTGCCGCGATAGCTCTTCAAAAGTTCGTGTGTTGCAATAGCCGCTCCGCTCATCCCTTCCTCCGTTCCGTGGAAACTTCCGCCGCGCCCGCCAGCTCGTTCTCAAAGATGCGCCGCAGTTCCGGCTCCACTAACCCCAATGCCCGACCTTCTTTCACCACTCTGCTCATTAATTGGCTCGTTCGCCGGATCGCTTCCACGTCCGCCGTCCGCGCTCGCTCGGCCACATACGCCCCGGACCCATGCCGCACCTCAATGATCCCTTCGCGTTCCAGATCGCGATAGGCACGAGCTACCGTATTGGGATTCATAGCCAGTTCCTCTGCCACGCGCCGGATGGTGGGCAACTGCTCGCCCGCCCGCACAGCGCCTGTCTCTACGGCGTGCTTGACCTGTTCCATCAACTGGAGGTAGATTGGAACGCCCGACGCCGGATGTATACGCAACTCCATAATGTGTCTATTGACTTAATACACTAGACTCATCCGTTATGCAAGCATCATCTGGCATTCTTTGTCGAGAGAGCCTCTTGCAAAGGCACGACTTTAAGCACATTGAAGGTGGGGATTCTGGACATTAGTACCTATCCATTGGAATTCTGCACATCTTGGGCAGAATCTTCTTTGATGTGTACGTGAAAGCCAATATCCATGCGCCTTTGAGGCCAGTTTAATGAAGGCTCCGGTTTTTTGTTTTTGGGCGCCTTTTTGGTTCCGGCTACGGTGTCTTACGAAATGCTGCGGAAGAGCCAGTACAGCAACCCGGAGAGCAGGGCCGCGGCGGGAAGGGTGAAGACCCACCCGGCGGCGATGTTGCGGACGGTGCTCAGGCGCAGTCCTCCCCCATTGGCGACCATGGTGCCGGCCACTCCGGAGCTGAGGATGTGGGTCGTCGAAACCGGTAGGCCGAAGTTGTCGGCGGCAAAGATGGTGCCCATGGCCACGATCCCGGCGGCGGCGCCCTGTGCGTAGGTCATCTGCTCGTTGCCGATCTTCTCGCCCACCGTGACCACTACGCGCTTCCAACCCACCATGGTGCCCAGGCCGAGCGCCAATGCAACCGCGACCTTCACCCAGCTGGGAATGAACTTGGTGGCTTTGTCGACCTTGCTCTTGTAGTTCTTCAGGACTGCATTCTCCTGCGGCGTGAACGGCGGGTTGCCGCTCTTCTGCATCAGGCGGATGGCTTCGCTGGCCACATACATGTCGTTGCGGACATTGGTCTGATCCTGCGCAGGAACGGACTTGAAGACCTTGTAAAGAGCGACTTCGTGGTCCAGATCTTCGACCAGTTCCCTGAGCGCCAGGATGGTGTCTGGCTGAATTTGTTTGGTGCGGATGTAGTCGGTGACTTCGGTGCGCGCGTCAGGGCCAAGTAGCGCGTTCTTGTCCACGTGCCGGTCCAGGATGTGGCCTGCCTGCTCGGAGGCGGCGATGAACTCCTGCATATCCTGGGCGGTAACGGCGTGATTGAGCGCGTAGGCGGTGGGAACGGTGCCGATGAGAATGAGCATGATCAGCCCCATGCCCTTCTGCCCGTCGTTGGAGCCGTGGAAGAAGCTGACTCCCGTACAGGTGAGCAATAGCAGGGCGCGAACCGGCCACGGTGGCGGCTCATTGTTCTTCGGCGCCTCGTAGAGAGACGGGTACTTGATCAGTCGCTTGGCGATCAGAATCAACAGGCCAGCCAGAACAAAGCCCATCACCGGAGAGATGAGCAGCACCTTGAGAACCTTGATGGCCTGTTCCCAATCCACGCCGGAGGTGCCGTTGCGGACGTGCATCATCTGGTTGGCCACGCCCACGCCGATGATGGAGCCGACCATGGTGTGCGAACTGGAAGCCGGCAGGCCGAACCACCAGGTGCTCAGGTTCCACAGTATGGCGGCGATGAGCAGCGCAAAAACCATCGAGAATCCGGCGCCGGAACTGACCTGAAGAATCAGCTCGACCGGCAGCAGCGTGATGACTGCAAAGGCCACGGTGCCGGTGGAGACCAGAACGCCCGCCAGGTTGCAGATGCCGGACCAGACCACGGCAATATCAGGTTCGAGAGAGTGGGTGTAGATCACCGTGGCGACGGCGTTGGCCGTGTCGTGGAAGCCGTTGACAAACTCAAAGCCGAGGGCGATGAAAAGCGCCAGGGCGAGCAATAGGTACGGCCAGATGCTGGTGACCGTAACTGTGTCGAGGTCGCTGGCAACATGAAATGCGATGTAGCAGAGGCCGCTGGTCAGGGCTACCAGGAAGACTGCAATGCCCGTGCGGCTCGATCCATTCTTCTGCTTGCGATCCAGCAGCGAAGCGCCTGTCGAGAGGGTTTCAACAGTAGCAGCCATGTCGGCCATTAGATTTCTCCAATGCGGCCGAAGGCAGTCGTGGAGAAACAGCTTGTGCGATGTAAAGGCTCAACAACGAAAATCGAATAGCAATAGAAATGAGATCGTTTGCGGCAGGAACGTGCAGCGCCAGATAAATTGACGTCCATAAAACCCCAACAACCGCATTCTCGCGCAGTTGTTTGCGTAGCAGGCGGGGAAATTCACCGTGCTGTAATGATTTTACATGGGGATAGGGGGGGTGAGGGAAGGGGAAGGCACGGCGAATATGCCGTTTTCCCCCTCCCGTGACGCACCCGGCCCGGTCCGCAGATCCGGCATGAAAGCACCATGGATTCGTTTCATGCCGGATCAATAGCTCACTCGGTACTGCTCCGCCAGCGCGCAAAAATCCTTTACCTGCGCGGCGACCCACGCCTCATCGCGCCCCAGTTCCGCAGCCAGCAGCCGGGCCACCGGCTCGGCCATCGCGATGGCGGCGGCAGCATTCAGAAAGAGTGCCCGAGTGCGGCGGGCCAGCACATCCTCGACCGTCCGCGCCATCTCGGCCCGCGCCGCCCACACCACCTGCGCCGCAATGTAGGGCAGCTCCGGATGCAGGCATTCGGCCAGCCTGGGGTCGGCGGCGGCCAGGGTACGAATCGCCTCCGCGTCCGAGCCGTAGACAGCCAGATTCTCCTCGGCGCTTCCCGGCGCGATCGTCTCTTCCAGGTAGCCGTGAATGTGCAGGTTCTTGGTCACGCAGGGTGGATCGTCCAGTTTGCCCAGAATGATGGCGTGGTCCACGCAGTCCTCGGCCATGTGCCGGTAGGTCGTCCACTTGCCTCCCGTAATCGTCAGCAGACCCGAGTCGTCCACATGCAGAACGTGATCCCGCGAGAGCGCCGAGGTCTTGCCCTCGCCTTTCACCAGCGGCCGCAGGCCTACATAAACCGCCAGAATATCGGAGCGGGTGGGCTGGTGGGTCAGGTAGCGCCCGGCCGTCTCCAGCACAAACTCGATCTCCTCGTCCAGCGCACGGGGCTCCAGGCTCGGCGCTTCCACAGGAGTGTCGGTGGTTCCAGCCACGGCGTGCCCGTGCCAGGGAATCACGAACAGCACTCGCCCGTCGCTGGTTCGCGGCACCATCAGCGCCGTATCGCCCTTCAAAAACGACCGGTCGAAGACCAGATGAATCCCCTGGCTGGTCACCACCAGCGTCTCCGCCTTCGAGTCCGCCATTCTGCGCACGGAATCCGTCCAGACGCCGGTCGCATTCACGACGCAGCGCGCCGCAATCGCCAGTTCCTCGCTCGTCTCCCCGTCGCGCGCGGTCAGGCCGTTCACGTAGCCCTCGGCGTCGCGCTTCAGTCCCGTGGCCGGGCAATAATTCAAGAGCGTGGCGCCGTGATCGGCCGCCGTCATCGCCAGGTGCGTCAGCAGCCGCGCATCGTCGAACTGGCCGTCATAATAGACCACGCCGCCCAGCAGCCCTTCGGGATCGAGGGCCGGCAGCCGCTCCAGCGTCAGTTCCCGGCTCAGCAGCTTCGATGCGCCAAAGCCGTACTTGCCCGCCAGCAGGTCGTAGAGCTTCAGCCCGATGCCATAGAACGGCGCCTCCCACCAGGAGTAGTTCGGCACCACAAACGCCAGATCGTGCACCAGATGCGGTGCATTCCGCCGCATGATTCCGCGCTCCTTCAGCGCCGACATCACCAGCGGCACATTGCCCTGTTCGAGATATCGCACCCCGCCATGCACCAACTTGGTCGAACGGCTGCTGGTCCCCTTGCCAAAGTCGTGCGCCTCCACCAGCACCACGCTCAGCCCGCGCGAAGCCGCATCCACGGCCACTCCCATGCCGGTTGCCCCGCCTCCAATCACAGCAATGTCCCACGGCTCGCGCTCTTCCATGACTTTGCGGATCATCTTTTCCCTGCGCATCGCTCGCTCCCTTTCGCTTACTCGGTCCAGTTCTTGGCCCGTTCCACAGCCCTGTGCCACAAGGCCCGTCGCTTGGCACGCTCGCCGGCATCCATGCGCGGCTCAAAGCGTACATCGCTCTGCCGCATGGCGCGCAAATCCTCCGGCCTGCCCCAGAATCCTGTTGCCAGCCCCGCCAGATAGGCAGCTCCTAGCGCGGTTGTCTCGGTCACTTGCGGCCGCACCACCGGCACGCCCAGCAGGTCGGCCTGGAACTGCATCAGCAGGTCGTTCACAGCCGCGCCGCCATCGACGCGCAGAGCAGCCAAGGGCGTGGTCTCGCTCTCCACCGCCTCCAGTACATCCGCCACCTGGAAGGCGATGCTTTCAAGAGCCGCCCGCGCAATGTGCCCCGGCTTGGTGTCCCGGCGCAGGCCGATCAGTAAGCCGCCTGCATGCGCATCCCAGTGCGGCGCGCCCAGGCCCACAAACGCCGGCACCAGCACCACCCCGCCATTGTCCGGAACACTGGCGGCCAGCGCCTCCACATCGGCCGACGCATTGATCAGCTTCAGGTTGTCCCGCAGCCATTGCACTACCGCTCCACCAATAAAGATGCTGCCTTCCAGCGCATATTCCAGCCGGCGTTCGGCGCTGGCCGCCAGCGTGGTAATCAGCCTGTGCTTCGAGCGCACAAACCCCGCCCCGTTGCCGTCCACGCCCGTCCCGATGTTCTGCAGCAGAAAGCACCCCGTGCCGTAGGTGTTCTTGGCCTCGCCCGCCTTCCAGCACAACTGCCCGAAGAGCGCCGCCTGCTGGTCGCCTGCAATCCCGGCAATGGTCACGCCCCCCAGTCCCAGCGTGGTCGTCACCTCGCCCACCCGCTCACTGGACCAGATGACTTCAGGGAGCAAACTCTCTGGCACGCGAAAGATGCGGAGCATTTCTTCATCCCACTCGCCTTTCACAATATTGAAGAGCAGCGTTCTCGATGCGTTGGTCACGTCGGTGACGTGGCGGGTGCCGCTGGTCAGGTGCCAGATCAGCCAGCTATCCACCGTGCCAAAGGCTAGCTCGCCTCTCTCCGCTCTCGCCCGCGCTCCCGGCACATGGTCCAAAATCCAGGCCAGCTTGGTCGCGGAAAAATACGGGTCCAGCACCAGTCCAGTCTTGTTGGAGACCTCTTCTCCAACGCCGCTCTCCTCCAGGGCGGTGCACTGCGCGGCGGTGCGGCGGTCCTGCCAAACAATCGCCGGGTGAATCGGCTTGCCCGTCGCCTGGTCCCACACAATCACCGTTTCGCGCTGGTTGGTGATGCCGATGGCCGCCACGTCCCTTGGCCGCGCCCCGGCCTTGACCAGCGCTTCCACGGCGCAGCTCAACTGGCTGGTGAGGATCTCCATCGGATCGTGCTCGACCCATCCCTGCTGGGGATAGAACTGCTCGAACTCGTGTTGTGCGACGGCGGCAATCGCTCCCGTCTGATCGAACAGGATGGCGCGGGAACTGGTGGTTCCCTGGTCCAGTGCAAGGATGTAGGGCATTCGGTCGGCCTGCTTTCGGCATTCAGTCAAACACGGGAAGGGCGGTGGCGGCAAGGCGCAAAACTTGCGCTAAATTTTGGATCCGACTCGATTGGGTTGATACGGGGCAGAGCAGGAGCAACTGCAGATCCTTCGCTTTGCTCAGGATGACAAATTCTTTTTTTGTGACAAATTCCTTTTTGGTGGAGCACGCTCCGATCTTCATCTGTGCGCGACGACACGGAAACGATAATCTGGTATCGGTCGTCCTGCGACCATGACAAGTGTGTTGAAAGGCTTGCTTTGAAAACGAGACGCGATTTTTGTCGGATCATGGCTGGATCTGCCACCTTGGCAATGCTGCCGGCCACCGAATTGACTGCTGCAGCACTTTCCGCTGAAACCAATAAAACGGCCCCCGCCCTTCGCCGCGGCGCGCCCTTGCTTGAACTGCAACAGAAATTCCTTGACCTGCGCTTCGGCATGTTTATCCACTTCAATATGGCCACGTTCCAGGACCGCGAATGGGGCGATCCCACCTCGCCGGCCAGCCTCTTCAACCCCACCGCGCTCGATACCGACCAGTGGGCCGCCGCCGCCAAATCCGCGCACATGACCTACGGCTGCCTCACCACCAAGCACCACGACGGATTCTGCATCTGGCCCACCGCCACCAAGGTCGCCAGCGTGCGCCAGTCCGGCCATCACATCGACGTCGTCCGCTCCTATGTGGATTCGTTCCGCAAGGCCGGCCTCAGAGTGGCGCTTTATTTCTCCATCCTCGACATGCGCGACGACATCCGCCACTTCGACATCACCCGCGAAAAAATTCAGCTCATCAAGGACCAACTGACGGAGCTGTTTACCAACTACGGGGAAATCGACGCCCTCATCATCGACGGTTGGGACGCGCCCTGGAGCCGCATCACTTACGAAGAGGTGCCCTTCGCAGAGATTTACAGACACATCAAGTCCATGCAACCCAACTGCCTGGTTTCGGATTTGAATGCCAGCCAGTTTCCCTCCGGCGGCCTCTACTACGGGGACTTGAAAGCCTTCGAGCAGAACGCCGGACAAAAGGTCCCTCACGAGAGCGATGTGCCGGCCTTCTCCTGCGTCACCTTGACCGACGGGTGGTTCTGGAAGCAGGAGGACGAAAACGGCAAGCTCAAGCCGGTCGCGACCATTGTGGACGAGTGGCTCGTGCCCCTCAACCGGCGGCATTGCAATCTGATTCTCAACGCGCCACCCAACCGCCAGGGACGCCTCTCCGCAAATGTAGTGGCGCAGCTCGCGGAGATCGGCAAGCGCTGGCAGCATCCCGGACCTGCGGAGAAGATCGGCGAACACGTGGTCATCACCACCGCCAACCTCGCTACCGGCAAACCCATCAAGGCCAGTTCCTATCCCGACACGGTGGGACCGGATCTCGCCAACGACGGAGACTTCCGTTCGAGCTGGAATCCGGACGACGGGCAAACTTCGGGCTGGCTGGAAGTCGATCTCGGGCGCGAACAGCCCTTCAACGTACTCTCCCTGGTCGAGCCGGTGGGCCACTGGGACGACTACAAGGAGAGCCGTATCAAGAGCTACAAGTTCGAGCGATGGGACGGGCTGAAGTGGATCACTCTCATGCAGGGCGATAGCCCCATTCCGGTCACCATTCAGAAGGTTGTGCGGGTAACGGCTCGCCGCATCCGGCTCAGCTTCGAGGCCAGCCACGATTCGCCCCACATCGCGGAGATTGGCGTCTTTAACGAGCCGTCGTAAGGTCGTCCAGAAGTTGCTTGGCCGAGAAGATTCGGGTTCGCGAGCATGACTTGGTGTGGAATGACCCTTGAACTTAGGAACCAATTCCTCGTTCCTGTTGATCCGGCATGAAAGCACTGCGACTCAGTGCCCCACCCATTCCGCGTTTTGTGCGGAATGGGTGGGAAAGCACCATGAATTCGTTTCATGCCGGATCAATAAGTGCAGAGCGAAGAAACTTTGCCCCAGCTTTAGCTGATTCCGGTCATCACCAACATGCGCGGCTCGGTCATCTCTTCAATCGCGGAGCGGATACCTTCTCGGCCCAGCCCGGAATCCTTCACGCCGCCGAAAGGCATGGGGTCCAGGCGCCAGCTTGGTGTGTCGCCCACGATCAGCGCGCCAACCTCCAGTTCGCGGTAGGCGGTCAGGATGCGGCCAACGTCGCGCGTCAGCAGCCCGGCCTGCAGGCCGTATTTCGAGCGGTTCACGTCGGCCAGCGCCTGTTCGAAGTCCTCGTAAGGCTCGATCGCCAGCACCGGCCCGAAGACTTCTTCGTCGCAGACCTTCATCCCCGGTTTGGTTCCGGTCAGGATCGCCGGCGTGATCACCGAGCCGCGCCGCTCTCCGCCGGCCACCAGCTTGGCGCCGCCCTCGACCGCTTCTTTGATCCACGCTTCCACCCGCTCGGCCTCCGCAAGCCGGATCATCGGGCCCACTTCGGTGGCCTCGATGGATGGGTCGCCGGCCACCATTTTGGCGGTGATTTCCACTACCTTCCACAGGTAAGTCTGGAAGACTTTGCGCTCCACAAAAACCCTTTGCAGGCTTACGCAGGACTGCCCTGCAAACCCGAAGGCGGAGTTCGCCGAGCGCTGGGCGGCTTCGTCCAGATCGGGCCAGTCGCCGTGGACGATCAGCGGGGCGTTCCCTCCCAGTTCCAGCAGCACGCGCTTGCGTCCGGAGTGGGCCTTCAGTTCCCAACCCACTTTGGCCGAGCCCGTAAAGTTCACCAGCTTGATCCGGTCTTCCTTCTCGGCCAGCCAGGCGGTGTCGGCGTTCGAGAGCGGCAGCACGGCCAGCGCCTCCTGCGGCCATCCGGCCTTTAGAATCACTTCGCCCAGCGCCAGCGCGGTAAAAGGAGTCTGCGGCGCCGGCTTCAGAATCACCGGGCAACCGGCCGCCATGGCGGGCGCCAGCTTGTGAGCCACCAGGTTGAGCGGGAAGTTGAACGGCGTAATGGCCAGTACCGGCCCCACCGGAAAGCGCTGTACCAGCCCCCACCGGCCCTCGTTGCCCTCGGCCAGATCCAGCGGAATGCTCTCGCCGCCCAGCCGCGCCGTCTCTTCGGCCGCGGTCTTGAAGGTGAGTACGGCACGGTCCACCTCGGCCCGCGCCAGGCGTAGAGGCTTGCCGGTCTCGGCCACAATCAGTTGCGCAAACCGCTCCTTTTGCTCGATGAGTGCGGCGGCCACGTCCTCCAGAATCTCCCGGCGCTTCCAGCGCGGCAGAGCGCGCGTGCGGCGCAGGCTAGCCACTGCGTGGTTCACGGCTTGGCGCGCATCGGCGCGGGTGGCCACGGTCGCCCGTCCCACCAGCCCCTGGTCCCACGGCGAACGCACTTCCAGCGCCTCGCCTTCGCTCCACTCCTTGCCGCACAGCAGAAATCCCGTTTGTGTTCCCGGCCGCATTTTCATGGTTTTTGTGCTCCTTCGAGTCCCTGCCCTAGATGGTACAAGCACGGGACGGCTCCAGGACATGGGAGCGCAAAGAGAAGCAGACGCTGAGCAAGATGGGACATTCGCGCAGTTTCCCGGCCGGTATTCTTCTCACTGCGCAGGAATCGTATGCGGGGGAATCTTCTCAACCTAAGGAGTGAACGACCTATGACGATCAATCGAATTGCAGTACCGGCAATTGCTCTGTTGTTTCTGGGAGCCACGAGCCTCGGCATCGCCAGAGCCTCGGCAGCGCCGCAGGGCCCACCACCGCCCGGCTTTGGCCAGGATCGCGGTGGCTGGGATGCGCCGCCGCAGGAACTGCAGGAACTCCAACGCCGTGGTTTTCACGATGGAGTCGAAGCAGCGCGCGACGATTTCAACCATCAACAACGCCCGGACGTGAACCGTCGCGAGGAATTCCGCCATCCGCGCGTTCCGCCCGACGACAAGGATGCCTACCGCGAGGGCTTTCGTCGTGGCTACGACGTGGGAATATCTCACCTCATGCACGGACCGGACCAGCAAATGCGCGGGCCTGAGGGCGGCGGTCCGCCCATGGGCATGGAGCGGGGCAGCGATATTCAACGCCGTGGTTTTCACGATGGCGCCGAAGCTGCACAAAGCGATATGGAGAGCCACCGACGTCCAAACGCGACCCGCCGTGGTGAGTACCGTCATCCGCCGGTTCCGCGCGAAGTGCGCGATGAGTACCGTGAAGCCTTCCAGCGCGGCTATCAGCGGGCCATCTCCCAACAAATGGGAGGCCCAGACCATCGCTGAGGCGGCTTAAACCGATAGCTATTGCCCAGGCCATCTGCGACAAGCGGCAGGCCTGGGCAATTTCATCTTCGTTGCGGTGCAGAGGCCGATGAAGCCCATCGGCCTCTCCGTCTGGTGCGATAAACTCGTCGCATGATTCACGACGGCCGCAGTCCAAAACTTCCCTTCGATCGCGACCAGGCCCTGGCCCATTTGCGCACCAGCGACGCCAAGCTGGCCGCGCTCATCGACCGCGCCGGCGACTTCACCCTCCACCTCGATCCCGCGCCTTCGCCCTTCGAGTCGCTGCTCGAATCCATCCTTTATCAGCAGTTGCACGGCAAGGCCGCCGCCACCATCCACCGCCGCGTGCGCGAGTATTTCGGCGGCGACCCCGCGCCCCAGCTTCTTCTCGACACCCCCGACGAGCCGCTGCGCGCCGCCGGCGTCTCCGGCAACAAAATCAAGGCCCTGCGCGACCTGGCAGCCCGCACCCTGGACGGAACCGTCCCTACCCACGCCGCCATTCGCAAGATGACCGACGCCGAAATCGTCGAGCGGCTCACCCAGGTGCGCGGTATCGGCCCGTGGACTGTGGAAATGTTCCTGATTTTCCGCATGGGACGGCCCGACGTGCTGCCCGTAACCGACTATGGCGTGCGCAAGGGCTTCGCCCTCACCTTCCAGCGCGTGCCCAAGACCCGGCCTCTGGAAGCCGCCGACCTGCCCAAGCCCGAAGTCATGCTTAGAAGGGGAAAGCGCTGGGCGCCCTTCCGCTCGGTAGCCAGTTGGTACCTGTGGCGGGCCTGCGATTTGGCGAAAGACACAGCACCCGCGGGGTGATCGAGCCTACAATAATCAGGCAATGGCGGCCTCCGGTGTGCGCCGCCACCTCAAGCATTCCGCAACGCAGAACCGAGATCGGGAACTTTGATGGCCCCCAGTAAGCACTTTGTTTGCATCCACGGTCACTTTTACCAGCCGCCGCGCGAGAATCCCTGGCTGGAGACGGTCGAGACCCAGGACTCGGCCGCGCCCTATCACGACTGGAACGAGCGCATCTGCGCCGAGTGCTATGCCACCAATGGCGCCGCCCGCATTGTCAACAACGACAACCTGATTACCCGTATCGTCAACAACTATGCGCGTATCAGTTTCAACTTCGGCCCCACGCTGCTGAACTGGCTCAGGGAAAATGCGCAGCGCACCTACCGCATGGTTCTGGATGGCGAGCGCCGCAGCCGCACGAACTTCAAGGGGCACAGCTCGGCCATGGCGCAGGTCTACAACCACATCATTCTGCCGCTGGCCAACCGTCGCGACCGCATCACCCAGATCCGCTGGGGCATTGCCGACTACCAATTCAACTACGGCGCGCCGCCCGAGGGCATGTGGCTGGCTGAAACCGCCGCCGACTCCGAATCCCTTGAGCTCATGGCCCAGCATGGCATCAAATTCACCGTGCTGGCGCCGCACCAGTGCCGTCGCATTCGCCCGCTCAAAGACGGGGAAAGTCAGCCCGGTGCAAATTGGACCGATACTCCCAATGCTTCGGTCGACACTACCCACCCCTACCTCGTCCGTTTCGAGTCCGGCGTCTCCATCGCCGTCTTTTTTTACGACGGTCCGGCCTCGCGGGCCATCGCCTTTGAGGGCCTGTTGAACTCCGGCGAGGCCTTTGCCTCGCGCCTCAAGGCAGGCTTCAAAGACGGCGCACAGCCGCAACTGGTGCACGTCGCAACCGACGGAGAGTCCTACGGCCACCATCACAAGCACGGCGAAATGGCGCTGGCCTATGCCCTGCGCCTGCTGGAACAGGACAAGACCGTCAAGCTGACCAACTACGGCAGCTTTCTGGAGCAGTTTCCCCCGGAGTACGAAGCTGAAATTGTGGAAAACACCTCCTGGAGCTGCGCGCACGGCATCGAGCGCTGGCGCTCCAATTGCGGCTGCAACGGCGGGCGGGCTGGATGGAACCAGTCCTGGCGCGGCCCGCTCCGTCAGGCTCTCGACGAACTGCGCGACGCCGTGGCTCCGCTGACTGAGCAGGAAGGCGCCAAGTACTTCCGCGATGTGTGGGCCGCGCGCGACGGCTATATCCAAGTGATCCTCGACCGCGGCGAGGAAGCGCAGGAGAGGTTCTTTGCCGACCACCAGAATCACGCGCTCACCAAACTGGAGCGCGTGCGCGCCCTGGAACTGATGGAACTCCAGCGCCATACCCAGCTCATGTACACCAGTTGCGGTTGGTTCTTCGACGACATCTCCGGCATTGAGACGGTGCAGGTCATCGCCTATGCCGCGCGCGTTCTGCAACTAGCCCAGGACATCTTTGTCGGGCAGGCTGAGCCGCTGGAAGGCGCCTTGCTGGCCCGCCTGGCTGAAGCCCACTCCAATGTGCCTTCGGCCGGCGATGGCGCCCGCATCTTCAAGGAACAGATCCGCCCCATGCAACTGGGCCTGGAACAGGTCACGGCTCACTACGCCATCAGCAGCGTCTTCTCTTCCTTTGCCGAGGAGACCGAACTGTTCTGTTACCGCGTCCGCCGCCAGTCCTACGAGATCTTCACCTCCGGCCGCGGACGGCTGGCGCTGGGCCGCGCCCAGGTGGCCAGTTCCATCACCGGCCAGCAACAGAGCTTCTCTTTTGCCGTTCTGCACTTCGGCGATCAGAACATTACCGCCGCTGCCAAAGCCTATGAAGACTCCGACGCAGCCGAGTTCGAGGCCTTTTCCGCCCAGGCTGCAGAGCACGTCCAGCGCGCCCTCTTCCCCGAAGTGATTCGCCTTCTCGACCGCTTCTACGGCCACGCCGACTACACGCTGACCTCGCTCTTCACCGACGAACAGCGCCGCATTGTGCAGCTGATTCTCAACTCGACTTTATGGGACATCGAGTCCTCGCTCACCACCATCTACGAGGACCACGCCAGCCTGCTGCACTATCTCTCCCAGGCCGGCCTGCCCAAGCCGCCTGCGCTCACCCTGGCCGCCGGATTCGCCATCAATGCCGGACTGCGCCGCGCCATGGAAGCCGACCCCATGGACCAGGCCCTGCTCCGTTCCTTCCTCTCCCTGGCCAAGGCCGACCAGGTGGCGCTGGAAACCCCTAATCTCTCCTATATTGCAGACCAGCGCATGAAGCGCTCCATGGTCGAGCTGCAAATGTCCTCCGGTTCCTTGGAGATGCTGGAGCACGCGCTGACCCAGGGGCACACCCTGGTCGAGCTGCCCTTCGAGCTGAATCTTTGGCAGGCGCAGAACATCTGGTATGAAATCCTGCGCACCTCCACTTACGGGCTTACCGCCCTGGACCCCGACGACCGCCCGCACTGGGACACGAACTTCTTCGAGTTGGGCCGTTGTCTGTCCATCGATTGCGCCGCCATCGATGCGCAAGACCCCACCGCCGCCACCACCGGAGATTAGAGCGGCTCCACAGAAGCAGATTGTTGCGCAGATTTAAGCTCCATGAGCGCATGATGTCTTTAGGAGCAGCCCGACTCGCCACGACAAGTTATGGCCGGAATGAACTCGTCGCCAACTCGCTAACTCGCGATTTCCGAGAAGCGGAAGCTAACTTGCTGATTTTGTTTATAAAACTTTTCATTGAACTTTTTTCAGGCCGATGCTTAGCGAAAAACCAGCCGAAATCGCCTCCCCCGCACCGCTCCACCTCGGCTCGGCGTACAGCAGTCTTGGTTTCGCTCTAGCCCTCTTCAAAGAGGCCTTGCGCTCCTTCGCTCCTGAGCGGCGCTCGTAGATTCGCACGCAGGGAATGCGTCTTCGACCGCTGAGTTTCGTCTAACGCAGAAGGCAGTGTTTAAGCCTCCGCAAAGCATTTTCGGATCTCACCGGCGACTGTCTGGCGCTCGGGGCGGTGGATTACCCTGAAAGTAGTCCTGCCGTACTTTCGCCTTTGCGCGGTCAAAACCTGGTGGGCGAATCTTCAAGATTGGTGGATGGATGCATTTAGGTTTTCGTTCTCTTTCTGTAACGCTGGCGACCAGCCTGGCGCTGCTTGCGGTATCTTCTCAACTTTCGGCCCAGGGGCCAGCAGCCCAAGAAACCATCGTGGCGCAGCTTCCCGATGCTCCGGCGCCTGAAATTGCGCTCGCTTTCGAAGCGCCAGAACAGTCGCCTGCCGCTCAGGACAGTTCCAGTTCGCAAGCGACCGCCCCTCAGTCCGCAGCCGAGAAAAGCCAGCGCGACAAGGCCGAGGAGCAGATCAAGGAGCAGGAGAAACAGCGCGTCGTGGGAATCCTGCCCTCGTTCAACGTTTCCTATCGCAGCGACGCCGTTTCTCTGACCCGCAAACAGAAACTCACCCTTGCCTTCCGTTCCTCCACCGATCCTGTGGCTTTCGCCGTGGCGGCAGCAACTGCCGGCTATCACGAGACCATGGACGACGATACCGGCTTCGGTTGGGGCGCCGAGGGCTACGGAAAAAGATGGGGTGCGGCCTACCTCGACTCCTTCGATGGCTCCATGATCGGCAACGGCATCCTGCCCGCCATCCTCCACCAGGACCCGCGTTATTTCCGGCTTGGCCATGGATCCACCTCCCGCCGGCTCCTCTATGCTCTGAAGACCAACGTCATGTGCAAACACGACAACACCGGCAAATGGGAGCCCAACTACTCCAACGTTTTGGGCAACATCGCCTCGGGCGGCATCTCCAACCTTTACTACCCCTCCGGCACCTCCGGCGTGAGCCAGACCTTCACCAATGGATTCATCGTCACCGCCGAGGGAGGTTTCGGCTCCATCTTTCAGGAATTCTGGCCCGATGTCTCGCGCAAATTCCTGCACAAGGACCCCACCCGTGGCCTCGATGCACAGGCCCGCGCTGCCGACCTAGCCGCAAAACAAGCCAAAACGACTACAAAATAGAAGATGTGGGATAGCTGCCTAGGTAAAGTAGGCTTTGTGTCTTGTAGTGGCCACAGGTTTTCCAACTTCAGGAAGTTTACCGGCCCCATCCGGGAACATGGCAGGAGTTTTGCTCCTGGTTTGCCGACGAGCAAACCTGCGCCGCTTATCTGGAGCCGCTGCGATGGCCAGATGGGGGCTCGCTGTCCAAAGTGTGAGCAAGGAAAGGCTTGGCAGACGGCAGACGGGCGCTGGGCTTGCGCGGGCTGCGTCCGCAAATTGCGTACCCCAGATCGAACACCAGACCTGCTAGAGCGTTTTCGAGTCAAGTGTTAACAAACACCTGGGTACCACATCCATGAATGGCTCTTTGATTCATGGGTGGGAGAGCACATATCTCAATTCGAACCGTAAACAGTCAAACGGAAAACGCTCTAACCGATGAAATCGGCCTTGGCAAAACACTTTGCCCGACACACGCCTAGCCTTTTCCGATAACCCGCGCCAGTGTTGCGCCGATCTCCGCGGGGGAGACCACTACGTGAATCCCTGCCGCCGTCATGGCTTTCATTTTGTCGGCGGCGGTGCCTTGTCCACCGCTGATGATGGCGCCTGCGTGGCCCATGCGGCGGCCGGGAGGTGCGGTTTGTCCGGCGATGAAGCCGACCACCGGCTTTTTCACATGCTGCTTGACGAACTCAGCCGCAGCCTCTTCCGCGGAGCCGCCGATCTCGCCAATCATCACGATGGCTTCGGTTTCCGGGTCGTCGTTGAGCAGGCGCAGAGCGTCGATGTGGGTGGTGCCGATGATGGGGTCGCCGCCGATGCCAATGGCGGTGGATTGGCCGATGCCGCGCTGGGTGAGTTGGTGCACCGCTTCGTAAGTCAACGTTCCGGAGCGGGAGACGATGCCCACCGAACCTTCCATGTGAATCATGCCGGGCATGATGCCGATCTTGGCCTTGCCGGGAGAGATGACTCCCGGGCAGTTAGGCCCGATCAGCCGCGACTTCGAAGTCTTGAGCTTGGCCCACACCTTCACCATGTCCAGCGTGGGAATGCCCTCGGTGATGCAGACGATCAGCGCAATCCCCGCGTCTTCGGCTTCCAGAATGGCGTCGGCCGCAAAGGGCGGAGGAACGAAGATCATGGTCGCGTTGGCGCCGGTCTTTTCCACCGCGTCGGCTACCGTGTTGAAAACCGGCCAGCCCTCGTGCATGGTTCCACCCTTGCCGGGCGTCACCCCGCCGACGACCTTGGTGCCGTATTCCGCGCAGCCCATGGCGTGGAAGGTTCCTTCCTTGCCGGTGATTCCCTGAACGATCAATCTTGTGTCGTGATCCACGAGTACGGACATCTTATGCCCTCACTTTTGCGGCTGCGGCTACCACGAGTTCTGCCGCTTCTTTCATCGTTGCGCCGACCTGGAAATTCAGGCCCGATTCCTTCAGGATTCTGCGGCCTTCCGCAACGTTGGTGCCTTCGAGACGGAGGACGATAGGCACTTTGACGTGCAGATTCTGCGCAGCGGCGACGACGCCCGTGGCCAGCCGGTCCACGCGCAGGATGCCGCCGAAGATATTGATGAAGATGGCCTTCACATGCTCGTCGGAGAGCAGGATTTCAAAAGCGTGCTCGATCTGCTCCTGGGTTGCGCCGCCGCCCACGTCCAGGAAGTTGGCGGGGCTGCCGCCGGCGTATTGAATAATGTCCATCGTCGCCATGGCCAGGCCCGCGCCGTTGACCATGCAGGCGATGGAGCCATCGAGCTTGATGTAGTTGAGCGCGTATTTGCTGGCTTCCACTTCCAGCGGGTCTTCCTCGGCGGTATCGCGCAAGGCCTTGATCACGGGATGGCGAAAGAGAGCGTTATCGTCGAAGGTGACCTTGGCGTCGAGGGCGAAGAGCTTGTCGTCCTTGGTGGTGATGAAGGGATTGATCTCGAGCAGCGAGGCGTCGGTCTCAATGAAGGCCTTGTACAGGCTCTGCAGGAAAGTTACCGCAGCATTGATCTGCGTGGGTTTGAGGCCGAGGGCGAAGGCCAGCTTGCGCGCCTGCCATGCGCCGAAGCCGATCGCCGGATCGATGGTTTCCTTGAAGATGGCCTCGGGATTTTTGGCGGCGACCTCCTCGATCTCCATGCCGCCGGCCTGGGAGGCCATGAAGACCAGCTTGCCCGTCGCTCGATCGAGCACTATGCCGAGATAGAGCTCGCGGTCAATGGCCGCGGTTTCCTCGATGAGGAGACGCTGCACCTTCTGGCCCTGGGGGCCGGTCTGGTGCGTGACGAGCGTCATGCCGAGAATGTTCTTGGCATGGTACTCGGCTTCTTCGCGGGTGTGGGCCACCTTGACGCCGCCGCCCTTGCCGCGGCCTCCGGCGTGAATCTGCGCCTTGACGACGACGCCTGAGGCGCCTTCGGCAAAAAGTTTGCGGGCCACCGTCGAGGCATCTTCGAGCGTATTGGCCACTTCGCCCCTGGGCACGGCTACGCCGTATTTCGCCAGGATTTCCTTTGCCTGATACTCGTGAATTTTCATATTCGGTAAGTACCGTCCAAGCCGCTGCACCGGGGGAAGTTGCGACCAGTCCAGCGAATCCCTGCCAGCGGTACACAAATACTATCTTGCTGAAGCGGGACGAGCAAACCGGACGCTTTGAGTCTGCTTTTGCCCGGCGCAGCACGGCGAAGGACCGTTACCATGGAAGACATGGCCTCTTTGAAGGAGTACTTGAAGCCGCTGGCAGAAGACGGCACGGCATTGACCCGTGAACAGGCTGCCCACGTCCTGGAAGAGATTTTGACCGGCGAAGTGCCGGAGGTGGAAACAGCCGCGCTGCTGACGGTGTTGGCGACCCGTGGCGAACTGGCGCCGGAACTGGCCGGCTTTGTCGATGTCATGCGCAAGCACGTCACGCCGGTTCCCTTGACGAGCGCGGAGCGGGAGGCGCTGGTCGACGTGGTGGGCACCGGCGGCGGTGGCCCGTTGACTTTCAACATCTCCTCCGGCGCGGCGCTGGTAGCCGCGGCGGCGGGCGCCAAGGTGGCCAAGCACGGCAACCGCGCGGTCACCTCGCGCTGCGGAGCGGCCGATGTACTGGAGGCTCTGGGTGTACCCATTGAGCTGAGCCCGGAGCTGGCCGTCGAGTGCCTCCGTGAGACCGGTTTCATGTTCCTCTTTGCGCCGCTCTATCATCCGGCGATGAAACAGGTGGGACCGTTGCGGCGGGCGTTGGGCTTCAGAACGATCTTCAACCTCGTTGGGCCGCTGACCAACCCGGCGGGCGCGGAAGCCCAGGTGATCGGAGTGCTGGCGCCGAGCAAGGTGCTGCTGGTGGGCCGCACGCTGGCGGCTTTGGGGGCGCGGCGGGCCTTCGTCGTCCACGGGACCGACGGCATCGACGAGCTGACCACGACCGGCGAATCGATTGTGGCGCGTGTGGAGAGGGCGGATACCGGCGAATCCATCCTGAAGGCCGCCCGCGTGACGCCCGAGATGGCCGGGCTGACCCGCGCCAAGCTGGAGGACTTCATCGGCGGCGACGTGGAGACCAACCGGGCGCTGCTTTACGACGTGCTGACCGGGATTCCCGGCGCGCGCCGGGAGATTGTGCTGCTGAATGCAGCCGCGGCGCTGGTGGCTGCGGGACTGGCCGTGGATCTGAAGCAGGGCGTGGTGATGGGCGCCGAAGCCATCGATTCCGGAGAAGCAGCGGCGACGCTGGCCAAGCTGCGGCGGTTTGGCGAGAAGCACGGGAAGAAGTAACAGGACTGGCGGCAAACCTGTGTTCTGGGCGGGATTGTGTTACTCTTCGCTGCGGGTTCCGGCGAAAGGAAAATCAATGATGCGAATTGCGAAAAGTGCGGTTTGGGCAGTAGTGGGCATGGCGGCGGCAGGCATTGCCGTGGCGCAGACCATTCAGGTCAATCGCGACAACAAGACCATCGCCATCAGCGCCTCGGATGAAGCGACGGCCACGGCGGACATTGCCGCCATCACCGTGGGCTTCGAGATTTACGGGCCGGACTCGCAGAGCACCTATGCGGATGGTGGCAATCTCTCTCACGCCGTGATGGAAGCTCTGCACAAGACAGGCGTGAAGGACGAGAGCATCGAGAGCGCCCAGCAGAACCTGCAGCGCAATCGGAGTTTCGACGAGAAAGAAACGCCCGAGCTGCGCGCAAAAAAGCAGTTTATCTTTACGCAGTCGTGGACCGTTTCGGTTCCTCCGCAAATCGCCGCCGAGGTGATTCGGGTTGCGGTGGCAGCGGGTGCCAACCAGAGCGGCGCGATCGACTGGCGGCTCGCCGAACGGAAAGCGCTTCAGGCGAAAGCCGCTGAAAATGCGCTGGTGAAGGCGCATGGAGTGGCCGACCGCATGGCCGAAGGGCTGCACGTGAAGCTGGGTGCGCTGATCTACGCCAGCAATGAAACGCCGAATACGAATGTGTTTCCAAGGCGTCTGAAGTCGGAAGCTTTCGGCGTCGCAGGCATGGAAGCTGGCGTGATGCCTGCGCCTCGACGCCTGGAAATCCTTCCCCAGACCATCCGCGAGGAAGCGACCGTCTACGCAGTCTTTGCCATCGAGTAGGAAGATCGGGCAGCGCTAGAGCAGCCCGGACCGCCCGGCGAGCCGGTGCGAAAGCATCCAGGAGAGCAGCGAGGCGCCCAACGCCAACGCCACCCATCCGACGCTCGGCAGCGGGCGGGCCACTACGGCGGGAAGCTGCGGCGGCGCGAGCGAGATCTCGCTTGCGCCGGAGAGGACGTGGCGGATCAGCTCGACGGCGCCTCCGCCCAAAACGGCCGCGGCCACCAGAATGCCTGGAATCGCGCGCTTCCAGGGGAACGGGATGGGCGGCGGGGCGGCGGCTTCTTCCTGGACGCGCTCCATGACCGAGGCCAGAAAGCCGGACGAAGGCAGCAGTTCCTCTTCCGCCGTCAGAATGCGGTCGAGGGCGGCCGGGTTGGCTTCTGCGGTTTTAGTTGCGGTGGGCTTCAATGTTGGGTCTCCTTTCCGGTGTTGCGATTGAAAATCCCAGGGCTTCCTGTTCGTCTTCGAGGTGCGGGAAGCGCCGTCGCAGCAGGGCTCGCGCACGGGAGAGGCGGGCTTTCAGGGTTCCCTCAGGCAGGCGCATGGTCCGCGCCGCCGCCGCCAAGTCCATTTCATGAAAATAGAACAAAATCACCGGTTCGCGATAGCGCAGCGGCAGGGCCAGGACGGCGCGCCGCACCACGTCCTGGCTCGACTTTTCCGCCAGGGCATGATGCTGGGATGCAGGACCGGAGGGCTCGGGCGCGGCTTCAAGGGGCAGGTTGACTGTGGGAAAGCGCTTCAACTCGGAGCGGAAGACGTTGGCGGCGAGGGCGAAGAGCCATGTGGAGAAGCTGGATTCGCGGCGCCATTGAGCGAGGCCTCTCCAGGCACGCAGGAGGGCTTCCTGGGCGAGTTCCTCGGCGCGGCCGCGGTCTCGGCAGTAGCGCCAGGCCATATTGATGAGGGGCGACTGCCAGCGGCGCACGATGCCCGCAAAGGCCGCGGCATCGCCGGCCAGCACCCGCTCTACATCGGCCAGGTCTTCCGTCGCGCTGGTGGAATTCGGACTCACGTTCTGCGCTCTCCGTCGAGTGGGACATGAACCTGTGCCGGCGGGTTGCATTTTGTTGCGGAAAAATCTGCCGCCAGAAAAATGCAACCGGCATGCCCACTTCGCGGTCCCACTAGACGCAAAGGGAAAAATTCCCGGCAAGTTGGATCAGGAGGATTGTATGACGAATCTGGCGATGCATTTTCTCGGTGGACCGGAAACAGCAATTTTCGGCAACTTCGGCATGTGGGCATTTCTTTCGGTCGGCGCAGTTTCACTGTTTGTCGTGTTCATCCCGCTGGTGAGCTGGATTGATGCCCGACGCAAGGAGCGCGAAGCGTTTTACAAGGCGGACACCATCCGGCGGCTGACGGAATCCTCCGGCGAGGGCGCGAAGGCGGCGATGGATCTGTTGCGCGAAAATGACCGATTGGAGCGGATGAAGACGCTGGAAGGCCTGAAGATCGGCGGAGTGATCACCCTGGCGGTAGGCGTGGGACTGAGCATCTTTTTATGGGTTATGGGAGGAGACGGGCATAATTCGCCGTACATGGTCGGATTGATCCCGGGACTTATTGGCGTGGCGATGCTGGTCTATGTCTTCTTTCTGGCCGCGCCGGTGGATGGCCGGACCGGGAAGTGAATCGTTGGCGTGGGCTGGGACATCCGTAAGATGGTTGTTTGAACAACTATCATCTTCGGCTCGGGGAAATGGGCTGGGGATGCGGAGGATCGACGCATGAGTGCCAAGACTGAACGCCAGCCTGCAATCTATCTTCCCCACGGCGGCGGACCCTGCTTCTTTATGGACTGGACCTGGGGTCCGGCCGACACCTGGAACGCCACGCAACGGTTTCTGGAGGGGCTGGTCAGCACGCTGCCTGCCCCGCCCAAGGCGATGGTGGTGGTGAGCGGCCACTGGGAGGAGCCGGCCTTCACGGCCAGCGCCGCGGCACACCCGGAGCTGATCTTCGACTACTCCGGCTTCCCCGAGCACACCTACCGGCTGACGTGGCCCGCACCGGGAGATCCGGAACTAGCCGCGGAAGTGGCCGGGTTGCTGAGCAACGCTGGTCTGCCGTCTGCGGTGAGCCCGAGCCGCGGCTTCGATCACGGAGTCTTTGTGCCGCTGAAGGTGGCGTTTCCCGAGGCGCGGATTCCAGTGGTGACGCTGTCGCTGGCCAGTTCGCTCGACCCCGCGCTGCATCTTGCCGCTGGACGGGCTCTGGCTCCGCTGCGCGACCGGGGGGTGCTGATCGTGGCCAGCGGCATGAGCTTCCATAACCTGCGTGGCTATTTGAAGCCGGAAACGGTGGAGCGGGCGCGAGCCTTCGATGCATGGCTGACCCAGGCCGTCGAGTCGCCGGCTGCCGAGCGAAATGCTCTGCTGACGGCTTGGGAGGAGGCTCCGTTTGCTGCCTACTGCCATCCGCGCGAGGAGCACCAGATTCCGCTGATGGTAGCGGCTGGAGCAGGCGGAGACACACCAGGGCGGCGCATCTTTGGCGACGAGCCGATGGGCGCGGCGATCAGCGCGTACCGGTTCGACTGAGCTGGCGCGCAGGCTGACGGGCCGCAGAATAGCAGCGGCCCGTCAGCCTGCGAATCCTTCTTGCGACATCAAGCCTTTACAGAAACCTTGGCTGAAGCGGTCGAAGTGGTCGAAGTGGTGGAGGCGGACGTAGATTTTGAGGTGGACGCTTCCGCAGTTGAAATGGCGGCCGCCGAAGAAACCGCGGTGGCGGTAATGCCGAGGTAGCTATCGACGGTGGAGACGGTAGTCCCCAGCGTAGAGGCGATCGACGAGACGCTCTGGCCGGATTGATGCATCGCCTGAGCCTGGGCCGCGGCGGAGATCTTGACCGTGTCCTGGGAACGGGCGGGTGTGGGTTGATCGACTTTTTGGTCGACATCCTGGCCGACAGTTTGGACTTGTGCCGGGCCGGTTCTGGCGGTGGCATTTAATTGCGAATCGCTAGTTACGTTGATACCAGGAAATGCAACGGAAGACATAATGGCTCACCTTGTGCGCCGGTAAAACCGGCGAGGTGTAGTGAATGAAAGTTTCATACAGTGAAGGTTTAGCGAACCACACTGGCTCCGAGTCATGCGGAGTCGCTCGTGAGGGCGGCTTTGAAGCGTTGACAGG